>Ga0307508_10000017_pt1 | contig 203567 bp, 182 predicted proteins | sample 9_EM_MG_FD_203089 | JGI IMG/M metagenome (GOLD analysis project Ga0307508, IMG submission 203089) | Populus trichocarpa ectomycorrhiza microbial communities from riparian zone in the Pacific Northwest, United States - 9_EM | ecosystem: Host-associated > Plants > Roots > Unclassified | place...
CCGCTGCTCAGCTGCTTGGGCATCTGGTCGAGCGTGGAAGTCGAGAACACGTTGCGCGTGCCGAGTGCCTTGAGCAGACGGCCGAAATACAGGATCAGCCCGAACTTGTGCCCCGACGGGTTGCCGGCCGACACCGCCACGGCGTGCGGGCCGTGCTGCGTGCGCACCGCCGTGAGCCGGCGATCGATCTCGGCAAAGGCTTCGTCCCAGCTGGCTTCGACGAACCCGCCGTTGCGCTTGATCAGCGGCGTGCGCAGGCGGTCGGGGTCTTCGTGCAGGTCTTTCAGCGCGACGCCTTTCGGGCACAGGTATCCGGCACTGAACACGTCGGTCTTCTGGCCGCGGATGGCGACGACCTTGCCGCTCTCGATCTGCACGTCGAGTCCGCAGCAGGCTTCGCACAAGGGGCAGATGCGGTGGGCAATGGCCATGCTCGTCTCCTATGTTGTTGCCATGGGTTATGGCTGAAGCTGCGCCACCTGTCCGTCACTCATGTGACGCAGCGCCTGCGCCGTGGCCGCGTCGGCAGGAAAGAAAGTTTCGACCGCCAGCTCCGACAAGGTGATGTCGACCGGCGTGCCGAACACGGTGATCGTGCTGATGAACGACAGCACGCCGGCCGTCGTGCGCATCTGTAGCGGCACCGCCACGGCGCTGGCGTCGAAGACCTCGTGCGGCTCGGTGTCAGCAGGTGCCGGGTAGCTCTGCAGCTCTTCGAGCAGGGTGGCCAGCACCGGGTCGGCGCTGACGGCGATCTGGTGGCGCAAGCGCTCGAAGAGGTGGTTGCGCCAGGCCGCCAGGTTGACGATCTTCGGTGCCAGGCCGCGGGGGTGCAGGCTCAGGCGCAGCACGTTCAGCGGCGGCTGCAGCAGCTCGGGCGGCACGCCCTGCAACAGCAGCAGAACGGGCTGGTTGTGCGAGATCAGGTTCCAGTGGCGGTCGACCGCCAGCGCGGGGTTGGGCTCGTGCGCACGCAGCACCAGTTCCACCGCCTCGCGTGCGGCCTGCAGGGCCGGGTCGTCGAGGCCTCGCTCGCGGTAGATCGGCGCGTAGCCGGCGGCTGTCAGCAGCGTGTTGCGCTCGCGCAGCGGCACGTCGAGCTGTTCGGCCAGGTGCAGCACCATCGCGCGGCTGGGTGCCGCGCGGCCGGTTTCGACATAACTCAGATGGCGGGTGGAGATGTCGGCATCGAGCGCCAGATCGAGCTGGCTCAGGCGCCGGCGCTGGCGCCATTCACGCAGCAGTGTGCCGACGGGGGTTGCAGAGCCGGGTGCAGGGGAGGCGAGTGGCATGTGCATGGCCCGAACCATAGCGCAGCGCCTGGTGCCATTCCATGACCTGCGAGGTCATGTCGCCGAAGCCGGGTCAACTCATCTCAAACCACCGTATCCCAGGGCGCCGACAACCTCACCGCGCCGTTGATCACACCCACCATCGAATACGTCTGCGGGAAGTTGCCCCACAGCTCGCCGCTGCTCGTGTGCAGGTCTTCGGACAGCAGGCCGAGGTGGTTGCGGCTGGCGAGCAGGGCTTCGAAGATCTCACGCGCCTGGGCCGTGCGGCCGATGCGTGCGAGCGCGTCGATGCGCCAGAACGAGCAGACGTTGAACGCTGTCTCCGGCAGGCCGAAGTCGTCGGGCGCTTCGTAGCGCCGCATGAAGGGCCCATCGCACAGCGTGGCTTCGAGCGCCTCGACGGTGCTGACGAAACGCGGGTCGCGCGGGTCGATGAAGCCCACCTCGGCCATCAGCAGCACGCTGGCGTCGAGGTCCTTGCCGCCGAAGCTCTCGACGAAGGCCTTGCGCTCGTCGCTCCACGCGTTGGCGAGGATGGTGTCGCGGATGGTGGTGGCTCGCTGGCCCCAGAAGTCTGCGCGATCCGTGCTGCCCAGCGTGCGTGCGATCTTGGCGAGGCGGTCGCAAGCAGCCCAGCACATCAGCGACGACGAGGTGTGGATGCGCGAGCGCGTGCGCAGCTCCCACATGCCGGCATCGGGCTGGTTGTGCAGCAGCCAGGCTTGCTCGCCCATGCTTTCGAGCAGCACGAAGTCGCTCGCATCGGCGCGCCTGAAGAGGCGGTGGTCGTGGAAGGCCTGTGCGGCGCCGAGCACGATGTTGCCGTACACGTCGTGCTGGAAGTGCTCGGCCGCCTGGTTGCCTACGCGCACCGGGCCCATGCCGCGGTAGCCCGCCAGATGCGTCAGCACGCTCTCGGGCAGCTCGCGCTCGAGGCCGATGCCGTAGAGCGGCTGCACGTGGCCGCCGCCTGCGCCGCGCATCACATCGTTGAGCCAGCGCAGGTAGTCTTCCATCGTGCCCACTTCAGACAGGCTGTTGAGCGCGCGCACGACGAAGAAGGCGTCGCGCAGCCAGCAGTAGCGGTAGTCCCAGTTGCGCTGGCTGTTCGGCGCCTCGGGGATGCTGGTGGTCATGGCGGCGATGATGGCGCCGGTGTCTTCGAACTGGCACAGCTTGAGCGTGATGGCCGCGCGGATCACCGCGTCTTGCCATTCGAGCGGCAACGCGAGGCGGCGCGTCCAGGTGCGCCAGTACAGAGACGTTTGCTCCTCGAAATCGCGCGCGGTTTCTTCGATGCCGCCGGCCAGCGTTTCGTCTGGGCCGAACAGCAGGCTGATGGGCGTGTGCAGCGCGAACCAGCTTTGCTTGTCGAGGTAGGTGATGGGTGCGTTCGTCGTCAGGCGAAAGGTCTGGTCCGGGCCGACGAAACGCACGTGGTTGCTGCCGTGCGTGAGCACGGGCGTGGCCGTGCCCCAGCGCCCGAGCGGCTGCACGGCGATGCGGATGCGCGGCGTGCCCTGCAGCACGCGAATGCGGCGCACGATCTGCGCAGGGCGAAAGATGCGGTCGCGGTTGAAGAAGCGCGGCGCGAAGTCGGCGATCTCGATGGCGGTGCCGTCGGTGCTGAACAGCCGCGTTCGCAGAATGGCTGTACAAGGGTCGTACGCTTGCTCGCTGTGCGCGAAGTTCTCGATCTCGATGGCGAAGCTGCCGGCGTCGGGTACGCCGTCGGCCGAGTTGAGCAGTGCATGAAATACCGGGTCGCTGTCGAACCGGGGCATGCAACACCAGACGATGCGGCCGACCTTGTCGACCAGTGCGCTGATGCCGCAATTGCCGATGGCGCCGAGTTCGAGCGATGCGGGTTTTTTCATGGGAATAGGAATTGCATTCTGTGGCTGAGTTCTGAACAAAATTCGGAGGGCCGTTCTGCTGAGCGATTTATTCTCATTGAAAACGCTGCGTCTGCAGCTGCGATTTTTGGTGCCGCTGTTGCTCACGCTGACGGCCGCCGCCTACATTGCGCTGCCCTTGATGGACCGGCTCACTTTGCGCTGGTTTGCGCGCGACCTCAACATGCGCGGCTCGCTGGTGGCCAACGCGCTCACCGAGTCGATCGACGACGCCTTGCAGCAAGGGCGTGACAGCCGCATCCAGGCGCTGCTCAATCGCGCCGTGCAAGACGAGCGCTTGGTGGCCATCGGCCTGTGCAGCGAAGAAGGCCAGTTGATGCAGCACACGACCGGCTTCCCCAAGACGCTCGAATGCAAGGAAGCCCAGCAGATTGCCGAGGCGAGAGACCCCTTGCTGCACGTCTCGGGCGGTGCCATCCAGGTGGGCCTCTACCCGGTGGACAGCCAGGGGCGGCACATCGGCAACCTGATCCTGCTTCACGACCTGAGCTTCATCGACCGGCGCAGCCAGGACACGCGGCAGTACCTGATCATCCTCATCGGCGTGATCGGCCTCACGATGGCGCTCATCACGATGATCGTGGCGCAGGTGAGCTGGCACGGCTGGGTGAAGGGCGTGCGCGGCATCTTGCGCGGCGAAGGTTTGCTGCGGCCGATGGCCAATGAAGCGCCGCCCGAACTGGCACCACTGGCGGCCGATCTGCGTTCGCGTCTGCGCGATCTCGAAGACCAATACCGCCGCGCACTGGGCTCCGAAGAAGAATGGAATCCTGACCGATTGCGGTCATTGTTGCAGTCGCAATTGCGGGGTGACCAGGTGATCGTGGTCTCCAACCGCGAGCCCTACATCCACAAGAACACGCCGAACGGCGTGGTGGTTGAGCAGCCGGCCAGCGGCCTGGTGACGGCGGTGGAGCCGGTGATGCGCGCCTGCTCGGGCACCTGGATCGCCCACGGCAGCGGCGATGCCGACCGCAGCGTGGTCGACGAGCACGACCGCGTGAGCGTGCCGCCAGGCCATGCCGAGTACCTGCTGCGCCGCATCTGGATCACGCCCGAAGAAGAGAAGGGCTACTACTACGGCTTTGCCAACGAAGGCCTGTGGCCGCTGTGCCACGTGGCGCACGTGCGGCCGGTGTTTCGCGAGTCCGACTGGAAGCGCTATCGCGAGATCAACCAGCGCTTTGCCGATGCCGTGGTGGCCGAGGCGCGCGGCGAAGACCCGATCGTGCTCGTGCAGGACTATCACTTCGCGCTGCTGCCGGCCATGGTCCGCGCCAAGCTGCCGCGCGCGACCATCATCACCTTCTGGCACATCCCCTGGCCCAACCCCGAGTCGTTCAGCATCTGCCCGTGGCGGCAAGAGCTGCTGCAAGGCATGCTGGGCAGCAACATCCTCGGCTTCCACACGCGCTTTCACTGCAAGAACTTCATCGAGACGGTCGACCGCAATCTCGAGGCGCGCATCGAGCACGAGCACTCGACCATCTCGTACCAGGCCGATGAAACGCTGATCGAGAGCTACCCGATCTCGATCGCGTGGCCGAGCGCCGAAGAAACGCGCAGCTGGCCGACGGTGGCCGAATGCCGCGAGCGCGTGTTCGGCCGTTTGGGCCTCGCGCCGAAGGTGAAGCTTGCCGTTGGCGTCGATCGTTTCGACTACACCAAGGGCATTCTCGAGCGCCTGCATGCGGTGGAGCACTTGCTCGACCGGCACCCTGATCTCGTCGGCTCGTTCTGCTTCGTGCAGATCGCGGCGCCCACGCGTTCGTCGCTCGACGAGTACCGCGTGTTCCAGGACCGAATTCATCAGGTCACGAAGCGCATCAACGACCGCTTCGGCCGCGAGGGCTACCAGCCGGTGCACCTGCTCGCCAAGCACCACGACCACCACGCGTTGAACGAGCTGTATCGCGCGGCCGACGTGTGTGTGGTGACCAGCCTGCACGACGGCATGAACCTCGTCTGCAAGGAGTTCGTGGCCGCGCGTGACGACGAGCAGGGCGTGCTGGTGCTGAGCCGCTTTGCCGGTGCCGCGCGCGAGTTGGGCGAGGCGCTGATCGTCAACCCGTACCACGTCGAGGAAACGGCCGATGCGCTCTACCGCGGCATCAACATGCCGCCCGCCGAGCAGCGCGAGCGCATGGCCAACTTGCGCATGACGGTGCGCGAGTTCAACGTATTCCGCTGGGCCGGTCGCATGCTCGCGCATGCCGCACGTCTGCGCCTGCGTAGGCGCGTGGAAGCACGCGTCCAACTACATCAGGCGGATTGAGATGAACAAGAAGATAACGCCTCTGTTTTCCGCCGCGGGCCAGAGTGCGTTGGTCGCGGTGATGCAACGAAAGCCGCTGTTGGCGTTCGATTTCGACGGCACCCTGGCACCCATCGTGGAACACCCCGACGATGCGCGCGTGCCGGCGTTGTGGGCGCCGATGCTGAAGGAGCTGGCGAGCCGGGTGCCGGTGGCCATCGTCACCGGCCGTTCGGTGGCCGACGTCACGGCGCGGCTGCCGTTCGAGCCGCGCTACATCCTCGGTAACCACGGCGCAGAAGACCCGGCCGGCGCCTTGCCCACGGGTTCGATCGACCGCCTGAACGAGGTGCGCCGCAAGCTCTCGCGCAACAAGGGCGTGCTGTCGCTGCTGGGCATCGAGCTGGAAGACAAGCGGTACTCGCTGGCCTTGCACTACCGCCTCGCGCCCGACATGGTGGCGGCGCAGCGCTGCATCGATGACATGCTGGCCGGCGAGCAGGCCGGGCTGCACCTCTTTCAGGGCAAGTGCGTGATGAACATCGCGCCCGACGACGCTGCCGACAAGGCCGACGCCGTGATGTCGCTGGTGGGGCGTGCAGGTGCCGAGTCAGCGCTCTTCGCCGGCGACGACATCAACGACGAGCCGGTGTTCGAACGCGTGCCGGCCGATTGGCTCACGCTGAAGGTGGGCCGCGACGGCCCACCGAGCAGCGCGCGCTTTGTCGTCGACACCCACGAAGAAATCGGCAACCTGCTGCAGGAGCTGCTGCAGATGGCCAAAGGAACGGCGCGCGCTCAGTCTTCGTAGGCCGCCAGCGGCACGCAGCTGCAGAACAGGTTGCGGTCCCCGTAGACGTTGTCCACACGGCCCACCGGCGCCCAGTACTTCTGTTGGCGCAGGCTCTTGAGCGGGTAGGCCGCTTCTTCGCGTGAATAGGCGTGGGGCCAGTCGGCCGTGAGCAGCGCCGCGGTGGTGTGCGGCGCGGCTTTCAGCGGGTTGTCTTCGCGCGGCCAGGTGCCTTGCTCGACGCGTGCGATCTCTTCGCGGATGGCGATCATCGCGTCGCAGAAGCGGTCGAGCTCGCGCAGGGGCTCGCTCTCGGTCGGTTCCACCATCAGCGTGCCGGCCACCGGAAAGCTCAGCGTCGGCGCGTGGAAGCCGTAGTCGATCAAGCGCTTGGCGACGTCTTCGGCGCTGATGCCGGAGCTGTCTTTCAACGGCCGCAGGTCGAGGATGCACTCGTGCGCCACGCCGCCGCCCTTCACGCCGGCGATGTTGCCGCTGTAGTGGATGTCGTAGTGATCGGCCAGCCGTGCGGCGATGTAGTTGGCGCTGAGGATGGCGGTTTCGGTCGCGGTCTTCAGGCCCTCGGAGCCCATCATGCGAACGTACATCCAGCTGATGGGCAGCACGGCAGCATTGCCCAGCGGCGCGGCGCTGACAGCGCCGACCTGTTGAGCGGTACCCAGGCCCGCCGAGCGGTGCGCCGGCAGGTAAGGCACGAGGTCGGCCACCACGCACACCGGCCCGACGCCGGGGCCGCCGCCGCCATGCGGGATGCAAAAGGTCTTGTGCAGGTTGAGGTGGCTCACGTCGCCGCCGAACTCGCCCGGCGCGGCCACGCCGACCAGCGCGTTCATGTTCGCGCCGTCGACATAGACGCGCCCGCCATGCTGGTGGACCAGCGCACACAGCTCTTTCACGCGCGTCTCGAACACGCCGTAGGTGGAGGGGTAGGTGATCATCACGCACGCAAGCTGCGAGCTGTGTTTTTCACATTTGGCCTTCAGGTCGGCGAGGTCGACGTTGCCATCGGCGTCGCATTTCGTCACGACCACCTGCAGGCCAGCCATCTGCGCGCTGGCCGGGTTGGTGCCGTGGGCCGATTCGGGGATCAGGCAGATGTTGCGGTGGCCCTCGCCACGTGCCTCGTGGTAGGCCTTGATGACCAGCAGGCCGGCGTATTCGCCCTGCGAGCCAGCATTGGGTTGCAGGCTGATGCCGGCGTAACCGGTCGCCTGGCAAAGCCAGTCGCGCAGCTGCTGGTCGAGCTCGTCGTAGCCCTTCAACTGATCGCGCGGTGCGAAGGGGTGCACGTTGGCGAACTCGTTCCAGGTGATGGGAATCATCTCGCTGGTGGCGTTGAGCTTCATCGTGCACGAGCCGAGCGGGATCATGCTGCGGTCGAGCGCCAGGTCTTTGTCGGACAGGCTGCGGATGTAGCGCAGCATCTCAGTCTCGGAATGGTGGCTGTTGAACACAGGGTGCGTGAGGAAGGCGCTGCTGCGCAGCATCTCTTCATGAATCAGCGGCGCGATGCCCTTCTCGTACTTTTCGAACGACGAGGCGGCCTTGCCGAACAGCTCCCACAGCGCGCGGATGTCATCGCGGGTGGTGGTCTCGTCGAGCGTGATGCCGACCGAGCTGGCCGACGCGCGGCGCAGGTTGAAGCCGGCCTCGCTTGCCGCGAGCAGCACCTGCTCGGTCTTGTCACCGGTGCTCACCTCGAGCGTGTCGAAGCGGCCGCCCTTGGCGAGCGGTGCGCCGATCTCTTGCAGCCCTGCAGCCAGCACCGCGGTGTAGCTCGCCACACGCTGCGCGATGCGCTTGAGCCCCTGGGGGCCGTGGTACACGGCGTACATGCTGGCGATCACCGCGGGCAGCACCTGCGCCGTGCAGATGTTGGAGGTGGCCTTCTCTCGGCGGATGTGCTGCTCGCGCGTCTGCAGCGCGAGGCGGTAGGCGGGGTTGCCGTGCACGTCGACGCTCACGCCGACCAGGCGGCCGGGCATGGAGCGCTTGAACTCGTCCTTGGTGGCCATGTAGGCGGCGTGCGGGCCGCCGTTGCCCATGGGCATGCCGAAGCGCTGGGTGTTGCCCACGGCGATGTCGGCGCCCATCTCGCCAGGCGAGGTGAGCAGCGTCAGCGCCAGCAGGTCGGCGGCGACGACGGCGAGGCCGCCGGCCGCATGCACGGCAGCGATGACGGGCTTGAGGTTGCGCACCACGCCGTTGACGCCGGGGTACTGGAGCAGGGCGCCAAAGGCCTGTGCCTCGGCCGCCCCGTCGGCCGGGCCGGTGATGACGGTGATGCCGAGCGGGCGAGCCCGCGTCTGCACCACTTCGAGCGTCTGCGGCAGCACGTCGTCGGCGACGAAGAAGGTGGTCGACTTGCTCTTGCCCACGCGCATCGCAAGCGTCATGGCCTCGGCGGCGGCGGTGGCTTCGTCCAGCATCGACGAGCCGGCAATGGCCAGGCCGGTGAGGTCGCACACCATGGTCTGGAAGTTGACCAGCGCCTCCATCCGGCCCTGCGAAATCTCGGCCTGGTAGGGCGTGTAGGCGGTGTACCAGGCCGGGTTCTCGAGGATGTTGCGCAGGATGACGCCCGGCGTGTGCGTGCCGTGGTAGCCCTGGCCGATGAAGCTCTTGAGCACCTTGTTCTTGGCGGCGATGGTCTTCAGCTCGGCCAGTGCTTGCGCCTCGGTCAGCGGGGCGGGCAGCGCCATCGGCACCGGCCGCGCGATGGTGCGCGGCACGATGGACTCGATCAGCGCGCGGCGAGACGCCGCGCCGATGACCGACAGCATTCGGGCTTCGTCGTCGGCGGTGATGCCGATGTGGCGCGCCACGAATTCAGACGGGTTCTCGAGTTCACCGAGGGACTTGTGGGCGTGCATCAACATGACGGTTCCAGCGAAAAAAAGGCTCAGAGGTTCTTGACGAGTTGGTCGTAGGCCGGCCCGTCCATCAACTGGTCGAACTCGGCCATGTTGGCCACGCGCACCTTGAAGAACCAGCCGGTGCCCAGCGGGTCGCTGTTGGCGAGCGACGGGTCGGCGCGCAAGGCTTCGTTCACCTCGACGATCTCGCCGCTGACCGGCATGTACAGATCGGCGGCGGCTTTCACCGACTCCACCACGCCGGCGACTTCGCCTTTCTTGAACGTGCGGCCCAACTCCGGCAGGTCGACGAAGACCACGTCGCCCAGCGCGTCTTGCGCATGCAGCGTGATGCCCACGGTGGCGGCTTCGTGGTCTTCGATGTTGATCCACTCGTGATCGGGGGTGTACATGGTCGTCATGAAAGGGCTCCTGGGTTGTCTGGGTTTTGAAGAAGGCTCAGCCGCGAAAGTAGCGGTGCGGCGCGAAAGGCATGGGGGTCACGCGCATGGGCTGGCGTTTGCCGCGCACTTCGGCATACACCTCGTGGTGCGGCAGCGCGTGGTTGTTGGCCAGGTAGGCCATGGCGATGGGTTGGTTGACCGTGGGCGACAGCGTGCCGCTGGTCACATGGCCGAGCTTGTGGCCCTTGGCGTCGACGATGCTGGCGCCTTCGCGCACCGGCACGCGCTCGAGCCCGAGCAGGCCCACGCGCTTGTTGCTGGCGCCGTGGGCGAGCTGCGACTCGATGGTGTTCGCACCGGGGTAACCGCCGGCGCGCGCGCCACCGGGGCGCCGAACTTTCTGGATGGCCCAGGTGAGGCCGGCTTCGACGGGCGTGGTGGTCTCGTTGATGTCATGGCCGTAGAGGCACAGGCCGGCTTCCAGCCGCAGCGTGTCGCGCGCACCCAGGCCGGCAGGCTTCACCTCGGGTCGACTGAGTAGCGCACGGGCCAGGGCTTCGGCTTGCTCGGCTGGGACCGAGATCTCGAAGCCGTCTTCACCGGTGTAGCCCGAGCGGGTGACGAAGCAATCGGCCCCGGCGAGGGCGGCGTTCATGCCGGTCATGAAGGTGAGCTTGGCGATGTCGGCATTCAAGGCGCACAAGGCCTGCACGGCCTTCGGCCCTTGCAGCGCGAGCAGTGCGCGGTCGGGAAGCGGCTGCACGCTGCAGCGGTGCCCGATGTGGGTGACGAGGTGCCGGGTGTCGGCGTCCTTGCAGGCGGCGTTGACGATCACGAAGAGATCGTGCTCACGCCGAGTGATCATCAGGTCGTCGAGGATGCCTCCGCTGGCATTGGTGAGCAGTGCGTAGCGCTGCTTGCCGACGGCCAGGTCGACCACGTCGACCGGCACCAGCGATTCGAGCGCCTTGGCCGCGTCGTCACCGACCAGGCGCAACTGGCCCATGTGCGACACGTCGAACAGCGCCGCCGATTCCCGGCAGTGCCTGTGCTCCGCGATGATGCCGCTCGGGTAACTGACCGGCATCTCATAGCCGGCAAAGGCGACCATCTTGGCGCCGAGTTCGAGGTGGAGCGCGTGCAGCGGGGTCTTGAGCAAGGGGGCGGTGGCGGACATGCTTTTCTCCGAGGGCATTTGTGGGAACAAGTATTCATCACCGTGGTGATGAATACTTGCAATGCCCTCTCTGTCCGCTCTACCTGAGAGATTGGCGGGGCCGGATCACGACACACGCTTGCCCCTTCGGTGGACCCACTCGGGGTGGGCCTCTCTCCAGCGAGGAACGCCTCGCGTTTGCAAAATGCTGCGAGGCGCTTGCCAGTCCTTTTGCCTGAGCGTTCGAGGTTCACATTTCTGTGAGGCCCTGCGCCTTCGGCGGCTTCACGTGGAAGCTCTCTCCTGACAAAGCTAGTGTAGCCCCCCAGTCGCTTCGCTCCTGCCCCCAAGGGGCGCCACCCCAGTGGCCCGGCGAAGCCGGTTCCCCGGGGCGTAGCGCTGTCATGCTTCGCTGCGCTCGCTATCGGTCCTTCGACCGCTGTGCCCCCGGCGCTTACATGCCGGAATAGTTCGGCCCGCCGCCGCCTTCGGGCGTGACCCACACGATGTTCTGCGTCGGGTCCTTGATGTCGCAGGTCTTGCAGTGCACGCAGTTCTGCGCGTTGATCTGCAGGCGATCGCTGTTGTCCGCGTTCTTCACGAACTCATACACGCCCGCCGGACAGTAGCGAGCCTCCGGCCCCGCGTACTTGGCGAGGTTGATGGCTACCGGCACGCTCGAATCCTTCAGCGTCAGGTGAGCCGGCTGGTGTTCTTCGTGGTTGGTATTGCTGACGAACACGCTGCCCAGGCGGTCGAAGGTGATCTTGCCATCGGGCTTGGGGTAGCTGATCTGCTCGCACTCAGCGGCGGGTTTCAGATACAGGTGATCGGGCTTGTCGCGGTGCAAGGACCAGGGCGGCGCCTTGAAACCCAGGCGGGGCAGCAGCCAGTGCTCGATGCCGACCATCAACCCGCCGAAGAGGTTGCCGAACCTGAACCAGCTCTTGAAGTTGCGCGAACCTTCGAGTTCGGCGCGCAGCCAGCTCTTGTCGAAGGCCACCGGGTAGTCGGCCAGCTCGTCGTGCTGGCGGCCGGCCTGCACCGCCGCGAAGGCCGCGTCGGCGCACAGCATGCCGCTCTTGATGGCCGCGTGGCTGCCCTTGATGCGTGCGCCGTTCAGGTAGCCCGCATCGCAGCCGACGAGCGCGCCGCCGGGGAACACTGTCTTCGGCAGGCTCATGATGCCGCCGGTGGTGATGGCGCGTGCGCCGTAGCTGATGCGCTTGCCGCCTTCGAGGAAGGCCTTGATGCGCGGGTGCGTCTTCCAGCGCTGCATCTCTTCGAACGGGCTGAGGTACGGGTTGCTGTAGTTGAGGCCGGTCACGAGGCCCAGCGTGACCTTGTTGTCTTCGAGGTGGTACATGAAGCCGCCACCGTAGGTGTCGTCATTCATCGGCCAGCCGGCGGTGTGGATCACGAGGCCGGCCTTGTGTTTCGCCGGGTCGATCTCCCACAGCTCCTTCACGCCCAAGGCATAGGCCTGCGGGTCCTTGCCTTGGTCGAGTTGGTATTTGGCGATGAGCTGCCGGCCCAAGTGGCCGCGCGAGCCTTCGGCGAAGACGGTGTACTTGCCATGCAGCTCCATGCCGAGCTGGAAGTTGTCGCCGGGCTGGCCGTCCTTGCCGACGCCGAGGTTGCCGGTGGCGATGCCCTTGACCGAGCCGTCGTCGTTGAAGAGCAGCTCGGCTGCGGCGAAGCCCGGGAAGATCTCGACGCCCAGCGCCTCGGCTTGCTGACCCAGCCAACGCACCACGTTGCCCAGGCCGACGATGTAGTTGCCTTCGTTGTGGAAGTTGTTCGGGATCAGGAACTTGGGTGTGTCGAACGCACCGCCTTGCGTGAGCCACAGCAGCTTGTCGTCGGTGACGGGTTGGTTCAGCGGCGCGCCGTCGGCTTTCCAGTTGGGGAGCAGTTCGGTCAGCGCCTTCGGGTCCATCACCGCGCCGCTCAGCGTGTGCGCGCCGGGTTCGGAGCCTTTTTCCAGCACGACGACGGAGACTTCCTTGCCCTGTGCGGCCGCGAGCTGCTTCAGCCGGATCGCCGTGGCCAGGCCCGCCGGGCCGCCGCCGACCACCACCACGTCGTATTCCATGGCCTCGCGCGGACCGTACTGGGCAAGAATTTCGGCGGGGGTCATGCAGGCTCCTTCGATGATCGATTGCCGCGCATTCTAAGTGGCGCAAAGGCTTAAAAGAACGATCGTTCTTTTCTCCGGCGCGCGGATGAAGAAGAGGCGCGCTGCGCAAACTGCGCGTGCTATCTTCATCGCAACATCGAACCCTTGAGGAGAAGTACATGGCCTACACCATTGATCTGTCCGGCCGCGTGGCGCTCGTCACCGGAGCCTCCAGCGGGCTGGGGACGCAGTTCGCCAAGACGCTGGCCGCCGCGGGTGCTGCCGTGGTGCTGGCCGGCCGGCGCGTCGAACGTTTGAAGGCGCTGCGTGCCGAGATCGAAGCCTCGGGCGGCGACGCGCACGTGGTCACGCTGGACGTGACGGACCACGACAGCATCAAGGCCGCGGTGGCGCACGCCGAGACCGAGATGGGCACGATCGACATCCTGGTCAACAACTCGGGCGTGAGCACCACGCAGAAACTCACCGACGTGTCACCCGAAGACTACGACTACGTGATGGACACCAACACCAAGGGCGCCTTCTTCGTGGCGCAAGAGGTGGGCAAGCGCATGCTGGCGCGCGCCAAGGGCTCGGCACCGGGCACCTTCACCGGCGGGCGCATCGTCAACATCGCTTCGATGGCGGGGCTCAAGGTGCTGGGCCAGATCGGCGTGTACTGCATGAGCAAGGCCGCGGTCGTTCACATGACGCGTGCGATGGCGCTGGAGTGGGGCAAGTACGGCATCAACGTCAACGCCATCTGCCCCGGCTACATCGACACCGAGATCAACCACCACCACTGGCAGACCGAGCAGGGCCAGAAGCTCATCAGCATGCTGCCGCGCAAGCGCGTCGGCCAGCCGCAGGACCTGGATGCCGTGCTGATGATGCTGTGTTCGAACGAGAGCCACTTCGTGAATGGCGCCGTCATCCAGGCCGATGATGGCTTCTCTGTCTGATGCGTGAACTCTCATTGCTGGAGGCGCGCGTCTTAGGCGTGCTGATCGAGAAGGCCCATACCGTGCCCGACAGCTACCCGCTGTCGCTCAACTCGCTGGTGTCCGGCTGCAACCAGAAGACCACGCGCGACCCGGTGATGAACGCCACCGAGGCCGAGGTGCAGGGGGCGGCCGATGCGCTGAAGGCCCTGCACCTGGCGTTCGAGTCGAGCGGATCGCGTGTGACGCGCTATGAACACAACATGGGCCGGGCGCTGGCCTTGCCGTCGCAGTCGGTGGCCGTGCTCGCCGTGCTGATGCTGCGCGGCCCGCAGACCAGCTCGGAGCTGCGAGCCAACACCGATCGGCTGCACCGCTTTGCCGACGTGTCTTCGGTCGAGGCCTTTCTCGACGAACTGGCGGCGCGCTCCGAAGAGAAGGGCGGCCCGCTCGTGGTGAAGCTGCCGCGCGCACCCGGCGCGCGCGAGGCCCGGTGGACGCATTTGCTGTGCGGCGCGGTCGACATCTCGTCGATGCCGGTGGCCGCGCAGTCGGAAGATTTCGTCGCAGCCAGCGAACTGGCCGCCATCAAGTCGCAGCAGCTCACGATGCAGCGCGAGATCCACGACTTGAAAGCATTGGTAGACAAGTTGTACGCCGAACTCGGCGTCAGCCGAGAATAAGCCCCAGGGGACGCAACAGAACGGAGGGACGGCGATGCGCATGGAGATGCCCGACGAGAGACGCCTGGTTCACGAGATGCGCATTCCCTTTCGATGGGCTGGCATCAGCGCTTTGATCGGCGCGTTGGGCCACACCTTCCTCCCGCAGAAGCCGACGCCGATCCCCGATCGGCCGCGCCCCTTGTTCGACTGACCTGCATGAAACCCAGGGCCTGGCTGGGTGCGTTGCTGCTGTGCAGCCTGCTCGCGTGGGCGAGTGTTGCGGCCGCACAGGCACCGGAGCTGTCGCCGCCCGAGCGTGCCTGGATCGCTGCGAACCCGACGCTGCGGCTCGGCGTATCGCGCGAGTCCCCGCCGTACTACTTCGTGCCCCCCGCACCGGCGCGGCCGCACGGCTTCATCATCGAGATGATCGACCTGTGGGGCGAACGCCTGGGCATGAAGGTCGACATCACGCGTTTCGAGAGCAACGAAGCCGCTGTGCAGGCCCTGCGCGCCGGGCAGATCGACATGCTGCCTTTCGCTTTGCAGCCCGGTGTGCAGGGCGACCAGGCCGTGCTCACCTTGCCGGTGTTCGCGGGCAACCAGGTGCTGGTGGCGAGGCGCGACCTGCCCGACATTTCAGCCACCGACAACTTCGGTGAGTACCGCGTCGCCGCGGTTGAGGGCACGCCGGCCGCGGCCTTGCTCGCCGCGCGTTTTCCGCAGGCGAAGGTGGCGCTCTTCGCCAGCCCCGAGCAGGCGCTGCGTGCGGTGGCCTCGGGTTCGGCCGATCTGTTCGTGGGCTACCAGCAGATCGTCGTTTACCACGTCGAAAAACTGCTGCTGGCCAACCTCGTGATTCGCCGCAGCCTGGGGCCTGGCGACACGCCGGTCGGCCCGGCCGTGCGGCGCGATGCCACGCAACTCCGTCGCGTGCTGATGCATGCCATCGACTCGGTGACGGCGGCCGACCGTTCGGCGCTGGCCGCGCGCTGGCTACCTGCCGGCATGGTGACCGCGCTGCCCGGCGACGTGGCGGCGCTCACGCCGGCGGAGCGCGACTGGGTCGAGCGGCAAGGCCGCATCCGCGTGGGCTTCGACGCCAACTTCTCGCCCATCACCAGCACCGGCGACCTCAGCGAGCCGCAGGGCATGGGCATCGACTTCATGCACCTGGTGGCGGCCAAGACCGGGTTGCAGATTGCGCGCGAAACCGGCGGGTCATTCGCCGACATCTATGCAAAGGGAATCGCTGGCGACCTCGACGTGGTCGTGGGCATGGTGAGAACGCCGGAGCGCCGGGCCAACTACGAATTCGTCGGCCCGTTTTCGCGCGTGCCCACGGCCATCGTGATGCGCGACGGCGACCCGCAGCTGCTCACCGATCCGCGCGAGTTCGGCAGCCGCAAGGTCGCGTTGCTGAAGCAGCACTTCCTCATCCCCGAACTGATGGCGCGGCACCCAGGCATCCGGCTCGTCGAACTCGACCGGCAAGACCTGGTGCTGGCCGCGCTGACCGAAGGCACGGCCGATGTGGCGCTGGGCAACGTGAAGGTCGTCAACGAACTGATCGAGCGCCGCTTCGGCGGCGCGCTGCGCATCACCGGCACCGTGAGCGGCGGCGACAGCGAACTGTATTTCGGTGTGCGGCGCGGCCACCCCGAGCTCACGCAGATCCTGCGCAAGGGGCTCGATGCAGTGAGCGACACCGAGTCGACCGCCATCGCTCAGCGCTGGATGGTCGTCAACGTGCAGCCCGAGCTGCCGTGGCGCAAGCTGCTGGGCTGGGGCGGGCCGGTGCTGCTGGCGCTGCTGATCGGCATGGCGCTGCTCTGGCGCAGCAACCGCAGGATGGCCGAGGCGCGTGCGATCGAAGCGCGCGGTCGCCGCCTGGCCGAAGACTCGGCGGCGTCGCGCGGGCGCTTTCTGGCCTACCTATCGCACGAGTTGCGCGGCACCCTCGGAGCGGTGGCCAGCGGTGCCGAGATGCTGAAGACGCGGCACGACACGGTCTTTCGAGAGCGCTTGCTCGATGCGATGGCTGAATCGGTGCGTGGGCTGGGCCAGGTGCTCGAGACCACCTTGGCCTTCGAGCAGACGCTCGCCAAGCCCATTCAGCTTCAACCGGAACCGCAAAGCCTGTCGGCGCTGTGGACGCGCATGGTTGCGCCGGGCGAACTGGCCGCACAGCAGAAGGGCCTTGCCTTCGACACGCGCTACGAAGCTGGCGAAGCGACCGTGCTGGTCGACGGGCCGCGCCTGCAGCAGGTGGTGGCGAACCTGCTGCACAACGCGGTGAAGTTCACCGAGCGAGGGTCGGTGCGCGTCACCGGCCGCTGGGTCTCGCAGGCCGATGCAGCCGCCGAGCGCGAGTTCGAGATCACCGTGTCGGACAGCGGGCCCGGCATGACGCCGATCGAGCTGACCCACATCTTCGAGCCCTATGCGCAAGGCACCGCGGGCGAGCGCCTCGGCCAGGGCGTGGGGCTGGGCCTCGCGATCTCGCGCCAGATCGTCGGTGCGATGCGCGGCACGCTGGAGGCACGCAGCACACCGGGCGAGGGCTCGACCTTCGTCGTGAGGGTGCCGCTGGAGACTGTTTAGGCGGGCTTCAACAGCGCACGCACGGCCGCCAGCGAGAACGGCTTGGGCAGCACGCCGGCCGTCTGCAGACCCAGCGCCTGCGCTTCGGCGAGTGCCGCGTCGAGCTCGCCCAGCCCGGCGCCGCTGGACACAATGATGCGTGCGTTGCACCCCATCACGGCGAGTTGGCGCAGTACCTCGACGCCGCTCATCTCGGGCATCAGCAAGTCCACCGCCACGTGGCTGGGCTGCCAGTCGCGCACCGCGTCGAAGAAGGCGGCGTGCCGCTCGCAACGCTGCGCCTCGAAGCCGGCACCCTGTGCGGCCATCTGCAGGATCTGGCCCACCATCGCATCGTCATCGAGGATCAACAGTCGGTCACCCGGCATCCGCTCGCTCCCTGAATTCTCGGTTGACCCTGCAGGCGCGCCAGGGCACGGCTTATCATCGTTCGACAGCGAATCAGCATAGCAGCGTGATCCGCCACACCGGGGGAGTGCAGGGACCAGTATGAGCATACGAACGAGGCTGCTGCTGCTCACCTTGCTGGCCACGCTGCTGCCGGCTTTGCTGGTGCTGGCGCGATTTCTCTCCGACCGCGAGCGTGCCATCGAGGCCGACACCGGCACGCTGGCCTCGTTCGCGCAGCGCCGCGCCGAAGCGGTGGCCGAGAAGATCCAGGGCACGGCCCAGCTGCACTACGGCCTTGCGCGGGCGCGTGACCTCTTCACAGACGACCGGGCCGCGTGCTCGGCATTCCTGTCCGAGGTGCGCGAGGCGTATCCGCAGTACACCGGCATCCTGACCATCAAACCCGACGGAAGGCTGTTCTGCGATTCGCTGCGCAGCGGCCGTGAACTCGACCTGCGCGACCGCGGCTATTTCAAGGCGGCACTCGCGGTGCACGACAAGGTCTTGCTCGAACCGGTGTTCGGCCGCCTGACGGGCATGGCGGTGTTGCAGATCGCCTACCCGGTGCGCTCGGCCCAGGGCGAACTGCAGTTCGTGCTGCTCGCTTCGCTGAACCTGCAGAAGCTCTTCGAGGCCGAGATGCCGCCCGTGCCGGGCGCGAGCCTGCTGGTGGTCGACGGCAAGGGCACGGTGCTCGCCGGGTCGCAGGCGGGTGGCCAGGGCAACGCTGCAGGCTCCTCGCTGGCGGGCACGGCTCTGCACGCATTCGTGTTGGCGCACCCGCAACGAGCCACCGGCGAGATCGCCGATGCCGCCGGTATCGCCAGCGTCTGGGCCGTGGCCGACAGCGCGGCCACCCAAGACACCGGCATGCGGGTGCTGGCCGGCGCGCCCAAGAGCGCATTGCTGGCGACCGCCAACCGCCGCTTCGGCCAAGATATCTCGATGCTGGCCGCGTTTGCGGCGCTGCTGTTCCTGGTGGTGTGGTTCTTCTCCGAGATCGTTCTGCGCCGTCAGATCGGGCGCATCACGCGCATGGCGAGGCAGCTGGGCGACGGTGACCGCACGGCGCGCATCGCCCCGCCATTGCCCCGTGGCGAGCTGGGCGAGCTGATGGCCTTGCTGAACCAAGCCGCCGATTCGCTGGCGCGGCAGAACGACGACATCAACAAGCTCAACACCCGGCTGCAGCAGTCGCAGCGGCTGGAGGCCATCGGCCAGTTGACCGGCGGCGTGGCGCACGACTTCAACAACCTGCTGACCGTGGTGATGGGCAATGCCGAGCTGCTGGTCGAGCAATCCGAAGGCCAGCCGGCGCAGCGCCTGCTGGCCGAGATGATCGTCAGCGCGGCGCAGCGCGGTGCGTCCCTCACGCAGCAGCTGCTGGCCTTTGCCCGCAAGCAGGCGCTGAGCCCCAAGCCGACCGACGTGAACCAGCTCATCGCCGCCATGGACCCGATGCTGCGGCGCACGCTGGGCGAGCACATCGAGATCGAACTCATCCGCGCGGCCGGCCTGTGGCAGGGCATGGTCGACCAGGGCCAGCTCGAGAACGCGCTGCTGAACCTGTGCCTGAATGCACGCGATGCCATGCGCAGCGGCGGCCGGCTCACCATCGAGACGGCCAACACCGTGATCGACCAAGCCTATGCCGACGCCCACGCCGACGTGAAGCCCGGCCAGTACGTGCTGCTCGCCGTGTCGGACACCGGGCAGGGCATTGCGCCCGAGAACCTGGAGCAGGTGTTCCAGCCTTTCTTCACGACCAAGGAAAAAGGCAAGGGCACCGGGCTGGGCCTGGCCATGGTGTATGGCTTCGTCAAGCAATCGGCCGGGCACGTGAACATCTATTCCGAACTCGGCCTTGGCACGACGGTGAAGCTGTACCTGCCGCGGGCGCTGGGCGCGTCGGCCGAGGCCGTCAAACCGGGCGAGCCCGTGGTGCCGGTGGGCGGCAAGGAGACCATCCTGGTCGTCGAAGACGACGAGATGGTGCGGCGCTACGCCTGCCAGCAACTGCGCTCGCTGGGCTATCGGGTGATCGACGTCGACAACGGCGTGACTGCGCTGGCCATGATCGGGCAGCGCACGGATCTCGACCTGCTGTTCACCGACGTCGTCATGCCCGGCGGCATGAACGGACGCGCGCTGGCCGATGCCGCGCGCAAACTGCGGCCGAGCCTGCGCGTGCTCTACACCTCGGGCTACACCGAAAACGCCATCGTCCACCATGGTCGGCTCGACCCGGGCGTGCTGCTGCTGGCCAAGCCCTATCGGCTGGCGGACCTGGCGCGTGCGATACGGTCTGCCCTCGCGCAGGCGAGCGGTTGAACCCGCCGTTCACACGGTGAGCAGCTTGTGCACCAAGTCCGGGGTGGTGGCCGCGCCGTACTTGCGCATCAGCCGCGCGCGATAGACGTCGACGGTGCGCGGGCTGATGCCCAGGCGCTTGCCGATCAGCTTGCTGGTGAGTCCGTCGATCAGCAGCGCGACGATCTCGCGCTCGCGTGCCGTGAGTTCGGTCTTGAGCTGGCGCTGCGAAGACAGGTCTTCGAACGACCAGATGCCAGCGGCATGCGGCTGCGACGGGTCGAGCGCGCGGCCCGACACATGGCACCAGAACAGCTCGCCGCGCTTCGGGCCGTCCACACGCTTCATCACCCGCTCGTCGGCATACCAGCCGCTTGCGTTCAGGCTGGCCGCGATGCGCTGGCCGGTGCGTTCGAACTCGGCGTGCGTGGGGTAAAGCACCTCGAACGACTGGCCCAGCAGCTGCTCGCGCGCGGCGCCGAACATCTCCAGCGCATGCTGGTTGCAGTCGAGCATCAGCCGGTTGCGCGACAGCACCAGGCCCACCGGGGCGAGGTCGAATGCGGTGCGGTAGTCGTCGGCGCTGAGGGACATTGGCAGAGGTGTCGAGTGCGCGGGTAAGTTGGTAGTCAATTCTACGTAACGACTACGTAAAGCATTACGTAGTACGCTCCGACGCTGCAATTCCACCCTGCAGGAGAGAGCAATGAACAAGGTGTACGCCAGTGCCGCCGAGGCGCTGAAGGGCATCGTGAAAGACGGCCAGTTGCTAGCTGTCGGCGGCTTCGGCCTCTGTGGCATCCCCGAGGCGCTGATCGCTGCGTTGCGCGACAGCGGGGTCAAGAACCTCAGCGTCATCTCCAACAACGCGGGCGTCGACGGCTTCGGCCTCGGCCAGCTGCTGGAGACGCGCCAGATCAAGAAGATGATCTCGAGCTACGTCGGCGAGAACAAGGAGTTCGAGCGCCAGTACCTGGCCGGTGAGCTTGAGCTCGAATTCACGCCGCAAGGCACGCTGGCCGAGAAGCTGCGCGCCGGTGGTGCCGGCATCCCTGCGTTCTTCACCAAGACCGGTGTCGGCACGCTGGTGGCCGAAGGCAAGGAAACACGCGAGTTCGACGGCCAGCTGTATGTGATGGAGCGCTCGCTGGTGCCCGACGTGAGCCTGGTGCAGGCGCACAAGGCCGACAAGAGCGGCAACCTCATCTTTCGCCGCACGGCACGCAACTTCAACCCCGCGGCAGCGATGGCCGGTCGCATCACGGTGGCCGAAGTCGAGCAGATCGTCGAGACGGGTAGCCTGGATCCGGATGAGGTCCACCTACCGGGCATCTACGTGCACCGCATCGTGCTGAACGCAACGCCCGAGAAGCGGATCGAGAAGCGCACGATCACCGAAAAGGTAGGAGCCTGACATGGCCTGGACACATGACCAAATGGCCGCCAAGGCCGCTGCCGAACTGCAAGACGGCTTCTACGTGAACCTGGGCATCGGCCTGCCCACGCTGGTGGCGAACCACGTGCCGAGCAACATCGAGGTATGGCTGCACAGCGAGAACGGCATGCTCGGCATCGGCCCGTTCCCGACAGAAGACCAGGTCGACGCCGACATCATCAACGCCGGCAAGCAGACGGTGACCACGATCCCGGGCTCGTCGATCTTCGGCTCGCACGACAGCTTCGCGATGATCCGCGGCGGCAAGATCAACCTCGCGATCCTCGGTGCCATGCAGGTCAGCGCCAAGGGTGACCTCGCCAACTGGATGATCCCCGGCAAGATGATCAAGGGCATGGGCGGCGCGATGGACCTGGTGGCCGGCGTCGGCCGCGTGCTGGTGCTGATGGAGCACGTGGCGAAGAAGAAAGACGGCGGCATCGACCTGAAGCTGCTGCCCTCGTGCACGCTGCCGCTCACCGGCGTGGGCGTGGTCAACCGCATCATCACCGACCTCGCGGTGATGGACGTGACGCCGCAGGGGCTGAAGATCGTCGAGATCGCGCCGGGCGTGACGCGCGAGGAGCTTCAGTCCAAGACCGGCGTGCCGTTGCACTGAGACGCGGCGTTCGACACGTTGCTCCGCACCACCCAGAGGGATTCAGCCTCGCCGACTGAGCGTGCCGGCCTCGGCATCGCGCTGGTCTTGCTGGCCGGGGCCAGCTTTTCTCTGCTCGACGGCACGGTGAAGCACCTCAGCGCCTTCTTGCCGCTGCTGCTGGTGGTGTGGATGCGCTATGTGGTCCAGGCGCTCGTGATGGGCGTGTGGCTTGCGTTGCGCGGCGGCCGAGCCCGCTTTCGCGTCGCGCATCCCAGCTTCCAGGTGTTGCGTGGCGCGCTGCTGCTGTCCACCAGCGTGCTGGCGTTTCTCGGGTTGCGTTCGATGCCGGTGGCGGAGTTCACTGCCATCGTGATGTTGGCGCCTGTCGTGGTGACCTTGCTGTCGCCGTTGCTGCTGCATGAACGTGTGTCGCCATTGCGCTGGGCTCTGGTGCTGCTGGCCTTCGGCGGCGGGTTGCTGGTGGTGCGGCCGGGCACCGGCGTCTTCGGCGCGGCCGCGGTCTACCCGATGCTGGTGGCGCTCGCGGGCGCGCTGTTCCAGATTCTCACGCGGCGCATGGCCTCGCTCGAAGCGCCGTTGACAACGCATTTCTGCACCGGGCTGGTCGGCGCCATCCTGCTCAGCGTGGCGTTGCCGTTCTCATCGGTGCCGCTGTTGCCGGTGATGGTCAACGCGCCGGCGTGGCAATGGGGCTTGATGCTGCTGGCCGGCCTGTTGGGTACCTTCGGGCACCTGGCCTTCATCAACGCAGTGGGTGTCGCGCCGATGGCTGTGCTGATGCCGTTCACCTACATGCAGATCGCCTGCGCGGCCTTGCTCGGTGCGATCGCGTTTTCGCACCTGCCGGACCACACCGCGCTGGCCGGCATGGCGGTGATTGCCGTGAGCGGCGCCTTGTCGGTCTGGCTCAACGTGCGCAGCGGGCCGCGCACGCCGGTGGTCGCCATGGACACGACGATCGGCGATTAGCGCTTCGCGAGCGCGCCGGCCACCTCGGTCACCAGGGCGGGGCCTTTGTAGATGAAGCCGGTGTAGACCTGCACGACGTCGGCACCGGCGGCCATCTTCGCTTTGGCATCTTCCGCGTTCATCACGCCGCCGACGCCGATGATCGGAAAGCCCGTGCCCAACGCCGCGCGCAATTGGCTGACGACGCGGTTGCTTGCGGCGAAGACCGGTGCGCCTGAGAGACCGCCGGTTTCTTCGCCATGCTGCAAATGCTTCACCGCATCGCGAGCGATGGTGGTGTTGGTCGCGATCACGCCGTCAATGCCGTTCTTGCGGATGGTGGCGGCGATCACCTGCACCTGCGCGTCGTCGAGATCGGGGGCGATCTTCACGAACACCGGCACGCGGCGGCCATGCCGTTGCTCGAGCTGCAGCTTGCGCTCTTGCACCGCGGAGAGCAGCGCATCGAGTGCCTGGTCGCTTTGCAGCTCGCGCAGGTTCTTGGTGTTGGGCGACGAGATGTTGACCGTCACGTAGTCGGCATGCGGGTACACGCCGTCCAGGCAGATCAGATAGTCGTCGACTGCGCGCTCGATGGGCGTGGCGGCGTTCTTGCCGATGTTCAGGCCGAGGATGCCGCCTCGCTTGCGGAAGTTGCTGCGCTTGACGTTGGCGATGAAGGTGTCGAGCCCTTCGTTGTTGAAGCCCAGGCGGTTGATCAGTGCGTGGGCTTCAGGCAGGCGGAACATGCGCGGCTTGGGGTTGCCGGGCTGGGCCTTGGGCGTGACCGTGCCCACTTCGACGAAGCCGAAGCCCATGGCACCGAAGCCGTCGATGCAGCGGCCGTTTTTGTCGAGCCCCGCAGCCAACCCGACGCGGTTCGGAAACTTCAAGCCCGCCAGCGTGACGGGATCGTCGACACGCGTCTGCGACACCACGCAGACCAGCGGCGTGTGCTGAATGCGTGCGAGCGCACCGAGCGTCAGCTCATGCGCTTGTTCCGGGTCGAGGCCGAAGAGAAAGGGGCGGGTGAGGGCGTAGGGAACGAGGGGCATCGGGAACAGTCTTGGATAATCCGCGCATTCTCTCAAACGCACTTCAGCAGGCCATCCATGACGCAAGACGAACTCAAAGCTTTGGTGGGCCAGGCGGCGCTGGCCTATGTGGTGCCCGGCAGTGTGGTGGGTGTCGGCACCGGCTCCACCGTTAATTGCTTCATCGACGCGCTGGCTGGCATCAAGGGCACGATCGCCGGCGCGGTGTCGAGCAGCGAGAAGAGCACCGAGCGATTGCGCGCGCATGGCATCGCGGTGCTCGACAGCAACACGGTCGCAAGCATCCCGGTGTACATCGACGGCGCCGACGAGATTGACCACGGCGGCCACATGATCAAGGGCGGTGGTGCAGCGTTGACGCGCGAGAAGATCGTGGCCGACACGGCCGAGCGATTCATCTGCATTGCGGACGAATCCAAACTCGTGAAAACGCTGGGCACATTCCCGCTGCCGGTGGAGGTGATCCCGATGGCGGCTGCGCAAGTGGCGCGGCGCCTGCGCGATCTGGGCGGTGACGCTCAGCTGCGCGCCGGTGTGGTGACCGACAACGGCTGCCACATCCTCGACGTGCGCGGCCTGTCCATCACCGACCCCGCGGCGATGGAGCGCGAGATCAACCAGTGGCCCGGCGTCGTAACCGTCGGCATCTTTGCGCGCAACAAGGCCAGTGTGTGTCTGCTCGGTACATCGCTGGGCGTCAAGACGCTCACTTTCTGAACCGCGGCGGCCGGAGCGGGCCGAAAAGCGCGTACCCTCGGGTTTGTTGCATCGCGTACTAGCAACCCACAGGAAGGACGGCTTATGGCCAAACCAAATTACTCGTTCGAAAAGCGCCAGCGTGAACTGGCCAAGAAAAAGAAGAAAGAAGAGAAGCTGAGAGAAAAGGCAGACCGCAAGGTCAGCGGCGAGCCGGCCTCTGACAGCGACGAGCCGCAGCCCGCCGAAGACGCTTCGGCCACCCCGCCGAGCGAGAGCTGAGCCCTCGGCCAGCGCGGCGCTCGCCACCATGGCACGGCGCCGCAAACCAGACCCCACCGGATCGCCTGCAGCGCAGCCGGCGCCTGCCACTTACGCGCCGGTGCTGAACGCGGGCATCCAGGCCACCACTGCGCGCGTGCAGGAGATGCACAACGCGATCTCCGGCAAGACATTCGACGCTTTGCTGATGCTGCCCGGCCTGTCGGTGCCGACCCGGCTGGTGCAAGGTGCGCATGACGCCATCACCACCGGCGTGTACGCGGCAGTTCGCCATGGCGCCAATGCCTTGCTGGCGCTGGCTGGCGATGCTGAGCGCCTGCTGGTCGACCCCACGCGCGAACTTGAAGGCCGCGAGCTTGCATTCCGCAGTGCATTGAATGCGGCGGCCGGTGACGCGCTGGCGCAGGCCGGCAGCCCCTTGGCCGTGCAAATGGGCCTGCATGCCGACGGCAAGACGGTGGCGCTCACGCGCGACGCCCTGGCCGGTTTGCGCGAGCGCGTCTGCGTCTTCGTGCATGGCTTGGCCTGCGACGAACAGAGCTGGTGGCTTTTTCCCGATGCGTGGCGCGGCTCAGCGTGGCAAGACACTGGCAGCAGCTATGGTGTGCTGCTCGCCGCCGAGCTTGGCGTCAGCTCGCTCTACCTTCGCTACAACACGGGTCTGGCGATCGAGGACAACGCGCGCCAGTTGGGCGAACACCTGGCGCAATTGACGGCGCTTGCACCGCAGGTGCGCGAGATCGTGCTGGTGGGCCACAGCATGGGCGGCCTGATCGCTCGCCGAGCCTGCGAGCGGCCTGCCGAAGCCGACGCGGCCTGGCGCCAGCGTGTGCACACCGTGATCTGCCTCGGCTCGCCGCATCAGGGCGCGCCGCTGGAGAAACTCGGCCATTTCGTGGCCTCGGCGCTGAGCCTGTCGAACGTGACACAACCGCTCGGCACGATTGCCAACGCACGCAGCCAGGGCATCAAGGACTTGCGCCACGGACTGCGCGGAAAAAAGCGCCGCCCCGAAGGCCTGGCCTTGCGTCTGGTGGCAGGCAGCCTGGCCGATGAGGCGGACGCGATGATGGGGCCGATGGTCGGCTCCGTTCTTGGTGATGGCCTGGTGACCACCACCAGCGCATCGGACGCCAGCTTGGCGGGTGACGTGCAACGCGTGGAGTTGGCCGGCCTCGGCCACATGGCGCTGCTCAATCACCCGCGCGTGTATGCGCTGATTCGCGAGTGGCTGGGCGCATCACCCTTGTGACGATTCGCGGCGAACTGCGCGGCTGATGAAGCGTGCCGGGTCGACGGCGTCGAGCAAGCTCGATTCGATCGGCGAGGGTGCGCCGGTGATCAGCGACGCCAGCGTGCGCGCACCGAGTGCGGACCAGGTGATGCCGCGCGAGCCCAGGGCGGTGAACACGTAGAGCCCCGCGATGCGCGGAACGAAGCGCGGTTGATCGAGCGGGCGGCCGATGCTGTCGTTGCCCGTGTCGGGCACCGCGCCGATCAGCGGCAGCTTGTCCTGCGCGACCCAGCGCCAACCGGTGCGGCCTTGCAGCGAAGAGGCTGGCACGTCGACTGAGTGACCCACCAGGCGGGCGAGCTGAGCCAGGTTGCTTGCGTGGTCGTCTTCGCGCACCGCCGGATCCATGTCGCCGATTTGCGAACTCGCACCGAAGAGCGCCAGACCTTGCAGCTCGGGCAGCAGGTAACCCGAGCCGGCAACCGGCAGGCGCGGCAGCATGAGCGTCGGCGAGTGTCGGTGTTCGAACATGCTGATCTGCCCGCGCACGGCCTCTACCGGCCACGCCGGTTGCCCGAGCAGCCGCAGTGCATCGCCGGCATTGGCGAGTACCACGGTCTCGGCTTCGTCGATCACCTGTCCGTCCGCATCCAGCAGTTGCCACGCATCACCGGCGCGGTACAGGCGCGCGACCTGCACGCCGCCGCGAAAGCTCGCGAGCGGCGAGGCTCGCTCCATCCAGGCGCACACCAGCCCCGCCGGCTGCACCCAGCCGCCGCCGGGGTAGAACCATGCGGACTGGTGAAGAGGGATGCCGCTCAACGCACTGGCTTCGGCAGGCGAGACAGCGCGCACGTAGTTGGCTGGCAAACCCAGTTGGCCGAGCACGGCGTTCAGGGTCGCAGCATCGGCCTCATCGAGGCGCAGAAGGCCTTGAACCGCGCCCGTCACGCCATGCGCATGCATCGCCTGGCGGATCGCTGCTTGCGCATGCAGCGCTGCCGCTCGGTTGAAACGCGCGTGCGTGCCGTCTTGCGCGTTGACGATGCCGTGGAACAGGCCGGCCGGGTTGCCCGAAGTTTCCTGTGCTGGAGAGGCATGCCGATCGAACACCGTGCTGCTCCAGCCTTGCTCGGCCAGTGCCCATGCGGTGGCGCAACCGGCCAGCCCGGCGCCGACGATCAGTGCGTGCTGGCGTTTGGGGGCGGCGGCAACGCGCGAAGGTGCAGCGCGCGGCGCAAAAGCCGGTGCATAGCGAGCGAGTGTGATGTCGCGCTTGCCACCGCTGCCGGGCGCCTTGCGCACGTCGAAGCCTGCGGCGCGCAGCCCATCGCGAACGGCGCTGGCGGCCGTCCAGGTGGAGAGAGTGGCCTCAGGCGCGGCCAGTCGCGCGAAGGCCTTGAAGAGCCGCGGCTGCCACATCTGCGGGTTGCGGGCGGGTGCAAATCCGTCGAGGTAGAAGGCGTCGACGCGCGCCACCAGTTCGGGCAGCCAGGTCTTGACGTCGCCCAGCGCGAGCAGCAGTTGCACCTGGCCGTTCTCGAAGCTCAACGAGTGCAGGTTGTGCGTGAGCGGCGGCCACGCGGCGACGAGTTGCGAAGCCAGATCCGCCGCCGGCGACTGCGCGTGGGCTTGGCGCAGATCACCGGCCGTGAGCGGATGCTGCTCGATGGAGATGAAGACCAGGCGTTTGCAGCGAGACGTGTCCGCGCGCCAGGCCTGCCAGGTGGCAAGGAAGTTGTTCCCTAGGCCGAAGCCGGTTTCGAGCACGACGAAGCGGTCGCGTTGCTGCCAGCGCTCGGGCAATCCGTTGCCCGCGAGGAAGACGTGGCGGGCCTGCGTGAACGCGCCGGCCGCGGGGTGATAGATGTCCTGGTAGGTGGCGGAGTACGGCAGACCTTCGTCGTTGAAGCTCAGCGAAGCGGCGACGACGGGCGCGGTCTTCATGCCTTGGCTTGCGTGGCCAGCCAGGCGAGCAGACCATCGCGCGCGTCGGTGAGCCCGCGATAGGCCAGCACAGCGGGGCTCATGCTGGCGAGCGCGTCATGCACCTGTTGTGCATGCGCGGCATCGGGCAGCGCTTCGGCGAGCGGCTGCAGATCCACATGGATCGTGAAGACCGCTTGCTTGAGGTCCGGCAAGGGGATGAAGGTCTGGTGTTCGGTGCGGAAGAAGGCGCGCTGCGCCATTTGTTCGGCGTTGGCATCCACCGGCCACGGGGCGAGGTCTTGCCGCGCGGGGTGGGCATGCAGGCGGGGGTGGCGCGTGATGGTCCACACGAAGCGCTCCCAGCGGTCGTGGCCGGTGACCAGCCGGGCGAGGTGATCGGCGGCGGTGATCAGCAGCTGGTTGTCGGCCACCGGTGCATGCACTTGCGCGAAGTGGCGGCCGATTTTCTCTTCAGGCGCCCAGCCCGAGGGCAGGCACACCGCCATCCACGGGATGTGCGCCGTGGTGCCGTCGATGATGGCGAAGTCTTCGACGAAGGCGAGGCTCAGCAGCGCCGGCACGCGCCACTCTGGCGGCAAGGCGCGCAGCGTGTCGCCGACCTCGGGCAATGCATCGCCGTGAGGCTGCGGTTCGTTGCCTCGCAGTGACCAGCCGAGTCGATGCGCATGAACGTGATCCAAGCCGTCGGACGACCAGGCAGCAGGATGCTCACTCGCAGCCTGCTCGCTGAGCGCCTGCAATGCAGGGCCTGCATCGAAACCTGGCATGGCGAGCAGTGCTTGAGGCGCATACGCGCTGAGCACCGCCAGCTTCTCGCGCAGAGCGCGGTCACTGGGTTGGTTGGGTGTCAGCTGCGGCGCGCCAGCTGCGAGGCGGCGCAGGCCGGGCTGCATGCGAAAGGGGGCGGTGATGCTGGCGAAGTCGAAACTCATGCCGCGATGATGCCCACAAAAAGAGAAGGGCCCGCAAAGCGGGCCCGCCATCGTCTTTGGCCGAAGGCCTTACACGCGCTTGCGGTACTCGTGCGTACGTGTGTCGATTTCGATCTTGTCGCCTGTTTCGACGAACAGCGGCACAGCCACTTCGAAACCCGTGGCCAGCTTGGCCGGCTTGAGCACCTTGCCCGAGGTGTCGCCCTTGACGGCCGGCTCGGTGTAGGTGACTTCGCGCACCAGGCTGGTCGGCAGTTCGACCGAGATGGCCTTGCCGTCATAGAACACCACTTCGACGGGCATTGCGTCTTCGAGGTACTGGATCGCGTCGCCCATGTTCTCGGCTTCGACCTCGAACTGGTTGTACTCGGCGTCCATGAAGGCGTACATCGGGTCGGCGAAGTAGGAGTAGGTGCACTCCTTCTTGTCGAGAATGACCTGATCCATCTTGTCGTCGGCCTTGAAGACAACTTCGGTGCCCGAATTGCCGACCAGGCTCTTCAGCTTCATGCGCACGGTGGCCGAATTGCGGCCGCCGCGGCTGTATTCGGTGCGCAGGACAACCATCGGGTCCTTGCCGTGCATGATCACATTGCCGGCGCGAATTTCTTGAGCGATCTTCATAGCGATTTCCGTGTGCGGTGCCCGCAGTTGCGATGTGCTTTGTACAACACACGCTGGCGGGCAAGTTGGTGACGCGTGGAGCGCGTGCCGGAAATGCATTTGAAAGATGCACCAGAACGCGCAAAGCCTGTGATTTTAGCGTGATTCGGCCGCAAAACCCAGCAGCTGGGTGCACAGGTCGGGTTGGTGCAGCAACTCTTCACGCCAGGCCATGCACTGGCTTTCCCAAGGTGCGAGCAGGGGCAATCGATCGGGGAAGGCGGCCAAACCATTCCAGCCCGCCCACAGGCTGCGCAGGCCATCGATCGGCGGGAATCGATCGAGAAAGGCATTCAGCTTGCCGGCATGGGCGTCGTCGTGCTGCGGGTAGATTTGCCAGACGAAGGGCTTGCCAGCCCACTGTGCACGCACGAACGAATCTTCACCACGCACGAAGTTGAGGTCGCAGCTCCACAGCAGGCGGTCGTAGTGGTGCTGGCTGAGATAGGGCAGGCGCTGCGTGCGCACGCCCTCAGGGAGCGACGCTGGCTGGGCCACGCCGGGTGTCAGCAGCACCAAGGTCGGCGCATCTGCCAGGGCGTTCAGCAGAGCGGTCTGGGCCGGGTTGCCGTAACTGAACAGGCTGACCAGGCGCTCGCCTGGCCGGCGCTCGATGGCTTGCTGCGCCAACCACGCCTCGCTGTCGAACGACTGCTGCGCTCGCATGAGCCCCGGCTCGCGGATCAGTCCGCCGGTGGCCGGTGTGAAGCCGGGGTAGAAGAACCATTTCGTCAGCCCTTGGGCCGGGCCGCTGAGCTGCGGCGAAGGCAGGCGGTGGCTGCGTTCCACATAGGCCTCGGCGCTGAGGTATTCGAGGTTGATCCACAGCGGCGCCTTTGTGGCCCCGGCCATGCGCTGCGCAAAAGCGGCGGGCAGTTCGCAGCCGAAGGCTTCGATCACCACGTCACCCGGTTCGGCCCGCAGCATCGAATCGGACCATTCGTGCACCGCAACACCGGGCCGTCCGGCCGGCGCCATCCAGGCCAGTGCCGACGGGTCGTCGACCCACAGCCGCACGCGTTCGCCGCGCGAGGCGAGGTCGGCGGCGAGGCGCCAGCAGACGCCGATATCGCCGAAGTTGTCGATCACGCGACAGAACAAGTCCCACTGCATGCGTGGATTATCGAGGCGGCACAATTCGCCTCCGATGAGCGAAACCTTCCCTGACCCAGAGCCCGACGACGAAGCGCCGGACCCGGTGCGCGAGCAACTGCTGAACGACGTGGCCGCCTTGCCGGCCTTGCCGGGCGTGTACCGCTATTTCGACGCACAGGGCGCGGTGCTGTACGTGGGCAAGGCGCGCGACCTGAAGAAGCGCGTGTCGAGCTACTTCCAGAAGAACCACGGCGGCACGCGCATCGGCCACATGATCACGAAGATCGTGCGGCTGGAGACGACGGTCGTGCGATCGGAAGCCGAAGCGCTGCTGCTTGAGAACAACCTCATCAAGACGCTCAACCCGCGCTACAACATCCTGTTTCGCGACGACAAGAGCTACCCGTACCTGAAGATCGCGTCGCACACCTTTCCGCGCATGGCGTACTACCGCGGTTCGGTGGATCGCAAGCACCGCTACTTCGGGCCGTACCCGACGGCGTGGGCTGTGAAGGAATCGATCCAGATGCTGCAGAAGGTGTTCAAGCTTCGCACCTGCGAAGACACCGTCTTCAACAACCGCACGCGGCCGTGCCTGCTGTACCAGATCAAGCGCTGCTCGGGGCCGTGCGTGCAGTACATCAACGCCGAGGACTACGCGCGTGACGTTGCCAATGCCGAACGCTTTCTGCTTGGCGAGCAGCAGGAGGTGATGGACACGCTGCAGTCGCAGATGATGGCGCACGCCGATGCGCTGCAGTTCGAGCAGGCGGCCGAGATCCGCAACCAGCTTGGCGCGCTGTCGAAGGTCTTGCACCAGCAATCGGTGGAAGACAACACCGGCGTCACCACCAAAGACGCCGACATCCTCGCGGTGAAGGTGCAGGGCGGGCGCGCCTGCGTGAACCTGGCGATGGTGCGCGGCGGCCGCCATTTGGGTGATCGACCGTACTTCCCGACGCATGTGGACGACGCGACAGCATTGAACACAGGCGACGGCGAGGAACGTGGCTCACCCGAAGTGCAGGTGCTCGAGGCCTTCATCGCCCAGCACTACCTCGAGAGCGCGGTGCCGCCGCTTCTCGTGCTGAGCCATGCGGTGGACAAGTCGTTGATCGAGGCCTTGTCGCTGCACAGTGGCATCAAGGTGACGGCGCAGCATCAACCGCGAGAGCCGCGCCGGGCCTGGCTGGACATGTGCATCCAAGGGGCCGACATCAAGCTCACGCGCCTGCTGTCGGAAGAAGGATCGCAGCAGGCCCGTACGCGTGCGCTGGTCGACGCGCTGGACCTGGCGGTCGAGAACCTCGATACCTTTCGCATCGAGTGTTTCGACATCAGCCACACCGCGGGCGAATCGACCCAGGCATCGTGCGTGGTGTTCGAAGGCCACAAGATGCAGAGTTCTCAGTACCGCCGCTACAACATCGAAGGCATCACCGGTGGTGATGACTACGCGGCCATGCGCCAGGTGCTGACGCGCCGCTACAGCAAACTAGCGGCTGCGGTGCAGACTGGCGAGGCGCGCCTGCCAGATCTCGTGCTGGTGGATGGCGGCAAAGGCCAGGTCAGCATGGCGCGCGAGGTGTTCGAGGAGCTGGGCCTCGACCTCGGGCTGATCGTAGGCGTCGAGAAAGGCGAGGGCCGCAAGGTGGGGCTCGAAGAGCTGGTGTTTGCCGATGGCCGCGACAAGGTCTACCTCGGCCACGACTCGGCCGCGTTGATGCTGGTGGCTCAGATACGTGACGAGGCCCATCGCTTCGCCATCACCGGCATGCGCGCCAAACGTGCGAGTGTGCGCACCGGGGGCAGCGTGCTCGAAGACATACCCGGCATCGGCCCGAAGAAACGTGCGAAACTTTTACAGCGCTTCGGGGGGGCTCGCGGCGTGGGCCACGCGAGTGTCGAAGACCTCGCCACCGTGGATGGGATCTCCAAAGAACTCGCAGAGGAAATCTATCGTGCATTGCATTGACATCAACTCGATGAAGCGCGGCATCCCTGCGCGCTGGGCTGCCGTTGGCAGCGTGGCACTGGCCCTCGGCCTGGCCGGTTGCGGCAGCAAGCCGCCGGCTGAAACGTCACCCCCACCGCCTGCGGCGGTTGCCCCCATCGCCGCGGTCCCGGGTCCGGGCGGCTCTGTGAAGCTGTCACCGCCTCTTCCATCGAAGAACTGGAACGAGTTCAAGCTGCAAGCCGCCAAGCGTATGGTGGCGGCAAACCCCAACGGCTCGTATACCGGCAAGTCGCCGCAGATGCTGCTGGCCGTTCCGGTGATCGAGGTCGAACTCAACGGCGACGGCAGCATCAAGAACATCGACGTCATGCGCCGCCCCAGCCAAGCGCCCGAGACCACGCAGATGGCAATCGATGCCATCCGGCGTGCGGCGCCGTTCGGTGATGTGTCCAAGCTGCCCAAGCCCTGGAAGTTCGCCGAATCCTTCTTGTTCAACGACGACAAGCGCTTCAAGCCGCGCACGCTCGACGCGCAGTAATCGGGCGCTGCTTGGCCTTATCCGGGCGGGTGCCGAGAACTTCGGCACAATGCCCGCATGTTTTTCAATCTGCCGACCCTGCTCACTTGGGCACGCATCGTCGCGATCCCGCTGATCGTCGGCATCTTCTCTCTCGACATCAGCGACGCGCACAAGAACCTCGTGGCCACGGTGCTGTTCATCGTGGTGGCCCTGACCGATTGGGCCGACGGCTACCTGGCGCGCAAGCTGAACCAGACCTCGTCGTTCGGTGCCTTCCTCGACCCGGTGGCCGACAAGTTCCTCGTCTGCGCGGCATTGCTGGTTCTCGTGCACTTGAACCGCGTGGATGCGCTGGTGGCGCTGGTGATCATCGGGCGCGAGATCGCGATCTCGGCCTTGCGCGAATGGATGGCGCAGATCGGCGCGTCGCGCAGCGTGGCCGTGCACATGCTGGGCAAGGTCAAGACTGTGGTGCAGATGGTGGCCATTCCGTTTCTGCTGTTCCATGGCTCGCTCTTCGGGCTGATCGATACCCACGTCTGGGGCACGGTGCTCATCTACTGCGCTGCCGTGCTGACCATCTGGTCGATGGTGTACTACCTGCAGAAGGCACTGCCCGAGATCCGAGCTAAGGCTCGATGAACCTGCTGTGACTGCAGCTCAGCGCAGCGCGCTGCTGCGTGCAATACCACCGGTGTTCGTATTCATCTGGAGCACGGGCTTCATCGTCGCGCGCTACGGCATGCCGCACGCGCCGCCGTTCACCTTTCTGTCGCTGCGGTATGCGCTGTCGGTGCTGTGCTTCGGCGTCTGGATTGCGATCGTGCGCGCCGAGTGGCCCCGGGGCCGCGCGCAGTGGATGCATCTGTGCGTTAGCGGCGTGCTGATGCACGCGGGGTACCTCGGTGGTGTGTGGTCCGCGGTCAAGGCCGGCATGGGGGCGGGCACGATCGCCTTGCTCGTCGGCTTGCAGCCGGTGCTCACGGCCTTGTGGTTGAGCGCAAGCAAGAGCGCAGATGCATCGCGCATGTCGAGCAGGCAATGGCTGGGCCTGTTGCTCGGCCTGGCCGGGCTGGTGCTCGTGGTGTGGCCCAAGCTCGGCGCGGGCGAGTCGTCTGCCTTGAACCTGTCGCTCGCAGCGCTTGCATTGCTGTCGATCACGATCGGCACGCTCTACCAGAAGCGCTTCGTCGCGCCTTGTGATGTGCGCACTGCGAACACGGTGCAATTGATTGCAGCGTTTGCCGTCAGCTTGCCACTGGCCCTGTTGGAGCATGAGCACATCGTGCTCCACCCGCACTTCATTGGTGCCCTGGTGTGGTCGATCGCGGGCCTCACGCTCGGAGGCAGCTCGCTGCTCTACATCCTGATTCAACGCGGCGCGGCAACGCAGGTCACGAGCCTGCTTTACCTCGTGCCACCGAGCACGGCGTTGATGGCGTGGCTGCTTTTCAAGGAACCGTTGACGACGCCCATGCTGTTAGGGATGGCGTTGACCGCAGTTGGCGTATCGCTCGTGGTGCGCAGCGAGGGAAAGCCCGAGGCAGCCGTTGCCGGGTAGGCGTGCCACCTGGGCTTGTCAAGCGTAGAAGCACGTGGCGCAGCCCGGAGATGATGCAGTTGATTACGCATAGAATCCGCTTCCGCGCTTGACACTGGGTGTGCGTGCGGCTGTAATGAATCGAGCCGTGATGGCACCTGTTTCGTGAACAACGGCGCGGCCCAGATCATCCATCCAGATTCTTTCGAGACACCTTTTTTGAGGGGGTACCTTCGTGAACAAATCCGAATTGATTGAACACATCGCCAAGCAGGCTGACATTTCCAAAGCGGCTGCCACGCGCGCACTGGAAGCCCTGATCGGTGGCGTGAAATCAACACTCAAGAAGAACAACAGCGTGTCGCTGGTGGGCTTCGGCACCTTCAGTGTCAGCAAGCGCGCAGCACGTGCCGGCCGCAACCCGCGCACCGGCGCCACGATCAAGATCAAGGCCGCCAAGGTACCCAAGTTCCGCCCAGGCAAGGCCCTCAAGGATGCAGTCAACTGATTGATGCTCTCGGGTGCTTAGCTCAGTTGGTAGAGCGGCGCCCTTACAAGGCGTAGGTCGGGGGTTCGAGCCCCTCAGCACCCACCAACGAGACACCGCGCAAGCCCCCTGCAGGCACGCTGCCATCAGCTAAAATCTTCACCGTCCACCCCTCGAAGGCGAACCTTGGTTCGCCTTTGTCGCATCTGGAGGCAGCCTTGCTTCCATGCTTTGAGACCCACTGATCGAGGTCATCGATGTTTGAATTTGTCCGCACGCACACGCGCATCCTGCAGTTCATCCTGCTGATACTGATCGTTCCTTCGTTCGTGGTCTTCGGGATTCAGGGCTACAGCCGTCTCTCCGAAGGGGCCAACGCGACGGTCGCCACTGTGGCGGGCCAGAAGATCACACAGAGCGAACTCGATGCCGCTCACCGCAGGCAGATCGACATGCTGCGCAACCAGATGCCCAGCGTCGACGTGAAGATGTTCGACACGCCGCAAATGAAGCGCAACACCCTCGACTCGCTGGTGCGCGAAAAGGTCTTGCTGGTGGCGGCCGACAAGGCCGGGTACGCCACGACCGACGAGCGCCTGCTGCGCGAGTACATGACCAATCGCCAGTTCGACCAGTTCCGTAAACCTGACGGCGGTCTGAACGTGGCGGCACTCGAAGGCGCCTTGGCTGCGCAAGGTCTCAGCAAGCAAGGCTTCGATCGGCTGAAGCGCGAAGAGCTGGCGATGCGGCAAGTGCAGTCGGGAATCGCCGGCACCGTGTTCGCACCCGCAACCGCCGCGTCAGGTGCCATCGATGCCATGTTCCAACAGCGTGAAGTGCAGGTGCAGCGCTTCGACACCAAGGACTATCTGAGCAAGGTGAACCCGAGCCAGACCGACATCGAGGCCTACTACAAGAACCCGGCTCACACGGCTGAGTTCCAGACGCAGGAGAAGGCCGACATCGAATACGTGGTGCTCGACCTCGAAGCCATCAAGAAGGGCATCAAGGTCTCCGAGGACGAACTGAAGAAGTACTACACCGAAAACGAAAAGCGCTTCACCGTGCCTGAAGAGCGGCGTGCGAACCACATCCTCATCAAGGCGGAGAAGGACACGGCCGACGAGCGCGCGAAGGCCAAGGCGAAGGCGGAGGCCTTGCAAGCCGAGATCACCAAGAACCCCGCGTCGTTTGCCGACCTCGCGCGCAAGAACTCGCAAGAAGCCGGTTCCGCAGAAAAAGGTGGCGACACCGATCTGTTCATCGCTCGCGGCGACACCGACAAGGCCTATGAAGACGCGCTGTTCGCTCTGAAGAAGCCAGGTGACCTGAGCCCCGTGACGGAAACCAAGGACGGTTTCTACATTCTTCAACTCAAGGCCGCACGCGGCGGCGACAAGCGCAGCTTCGAAAGCGTGCGCGCCGAGATCGAACAGGAGCGCAAGAAGCAGCTCGCGCAGGCCGAGTTCTCGAAAGACGCGACCGATTTCACCAACCTCGTGTACGAACAGGCCGACAGCCTCAAGCCTGCGGCCGACAGGCTCAAGCTGGAGGTGCGCACGGCCAAGGGCGTGACCCGCACGCCGGCTGCCGACGCGTCGGGTCCGTTGGCATCGCCGAAGTTCCTGGAAGCCTTGTTCAGTGCCGATGCGCTACGCAACAAGCGCAACACCGAAGCCATCGAGACGGCTGCCAGCACGCTGGTGTCGGCGCGCATCACCCAGTACAGCCCGGCTGCCACACCGCCGCTGGCCGACGTCAGCGCCAAGGTGCGCGAGAAGGTCGTTGCCATCCAGGCCGCGGCATTGGCGCGCAAGGAAGGCGAAGCTCGCCTGGCTGCGCTGCGCCAAGCTCCGGCCACGGACCTCGGCACGCCGGCCCTGACCGTTTCGCGCGCGCAGGCCAAAGACATGCCGCGACCGGTGGTCGACGCCGTGCTCAAGGCGCCAGCCAATCCCTTGCCTGCTGTGGCCGGCGTTGACCTGGGGAACGATGGCTATGCCGTCGCTCGTGTCGTCAAGGTACTCGGGCGCGACCCTGTTGCTGCAGATGCAGCGCAAGCTTCGGCCCAATATGCGCAGAGCTGGGCGGCCGCTGAGGCGCAGGCCTACTACGCAGCGCTGAAGTCGCGATTCAAGGTGGAGGTGACCGCGCCAGCTGCCACGGAGATTGCCGTGACCAGGTGATCGCCGAGCGAGGCATGGCGGCTTCATCCGCTATACTCCTCGGCTCAGCGGTGGCTGTAGCTCAGTTGGTAGAGTCCAGGATTGTGATTCCTGTTGTCGTGGGTTCGAGCCCCATCAGCCACCCCAAAGTCAGTCAAGGCCTCCGAGTGATCGGAGGCCTTTTGTTTTGGGGCATCAGGCTTTCTCGGACAGCTGGCGGATGCAGACGCGGCAGCAGATGCCGCCGCCCGCGACTTCGCGCCAGTCGAGTTCGCCGCCCAATTGCTTGACGCGCTTGCGTACACCGCCGAGGCCCAGGCCATGTGCCCAAGCCTGCGGGTTGCGGCCGACGCCGTTGTCGGTGACGCTCAAGTCCACGCGGTCGCCTTCGAGCACGAATTCGATGTCGACGCGGCGTGCTTGCGAATGCTGGATGACGTTGTTCACCAGCTCGCGCATCACACGCGTTAGCGCCGACCACTGCACCACGGTGAGTGAGATGTCGATGTCGGCGCTGAAGCTCCAGCCCAGCGAGATGTGAGCGGCGGTGAGGCGCTGGGTGAGGTCGGCCTTCCACTCCGCTGACGCATGCGAGAGCGGATGGTTGGGCGCAGCCAGGCCGCGCGTCAGCGTCTTCAGGTCTTGCAGCGTGTGGCGAACGTAGTTCTCCATCTCGGGCGACTGGGCCTTGTACATCAGCGTCAGCAGCCGGGCGCCGATGTCGTCGTGCAGGTCTTGCGCAAGGCGCAGCCGCTCTTCGCTGCGGCCCTGTTCGACGGCCTTGTCGAAGGCGACCGCGCGACGCAGCTGCTCGACCACGCGATCGGCCAGGCGCGCATCTTCCGAGGTGAACAGGCGCCGCCCATGGTGTGCGAAGCGGATGACGATGGCGCTGGCATCGGTGGCGCCGCTACCGGTCAACTCGGGCACGGGAATCAGCAATGCGGAGCCGCCGCCCGTCACGCGCGCAGTGGCGACTCGCCTGTCGATGACCACCGCTTCCAGCGGCTCGAACAGATCGCGTACCAGCTGAGTCAGCAGCGCGGGCGTGCGCTCGGGACGGGCTTCGACTTCGCGCGCGATGCGGTAGAGCTTCTCGAACATGCGCTCGGTGGTGAGCAGGTGCTGATTGCGCAGGCGGTTGAGCAGCCACTGGCGTGCGCCGGAGTACAAACCCAGCGACAGGAACAGCGCCAAGGTGAGCGAGGCGAATTGCCCGAGCGAGAAGGCAGCCACGAACAGCAGGTCGAGTGTGGTGGCGATGGTGCTGATGGCGGCCAGCAGCGAGAACTCGCGCATCACCTGCTGCGATTTGGTCAAGAAAGGCAGCAGCAGCAGCAGCGAAGCGAGGAAGACGTACCAGATCGTCGGCCCTACGGCGGCGATCTGCTGCTGCACCAGCGGCACGCCGCTGGTGGCCGTCACCGCGACGGTCAGCAGCGCCCACGTGCTGACGGCCAGTACCCCGAAGCGCCGCATCACGATGGCGAAAGGGTGGGGTTCGATCCGGTGCGACCAGGTGAGCAAGCCGATGGTCAGCAGGCACATGGCGGTGACGCTGCCTTGCAACCACCACCATGCACCGGGCAACTGGCCGTTGCTCAACAGCACGATCAGCCCGGCGATGGCGGCCCAAACCAGCCAGGCCATGCCGGCGGCGCCCTGGATGCGCCGGGGGTGCAGCGCCGATGTGTGCACCACGGCGGCGGCAGTGAGCAGGTCGAAGCTCATGCGCACCGGCATGTTCCAGTGCGGCAGCGGCAAGGGCAGGGCGAGTTCCATCGTCGATTCGATGGCGATGAAGGCAAGGTTGCCTGATTGGCAGAGTGCTGCGAGCACGTAAAGCAGGTTGCGCGCGGTGGGGCGCGCCAGCAGCACCACCATCGCCACGAGGTACAGCACCAAGGCGAGCCCCGACAGCAGCCAGAACATCACCCCGAGCGAGCCCAGGCCGCGTGGTGCGAGTTGCTGCTCGACCACCCCGCCTCCGGAGAAGAAGAGCCTCACCTTGCCGTGCGACAGTGCGCCGGACAGCTGCTCGTGCGTTGCGCGGTGGCGCTCTCGCTCGGCATCGTTCGGCAACCAGCGCGAAGAGCGCCGAAGCGTCAGCGCATCCGGTACGGCGACGTTGCCGTCACTGCCGATCACACGGAGCAACGCGTGGCCTTCCTGCGCCTTGAGCAAGGGGTCCGCGGAAGAGGCCAGCTCCAATTGGCCTTGCGGCCCGGCCTTCCAGGTGGCGTCGAGATGGGGCGCCTCGGCCAGCCAGCGCGCCAGCAGCAGCACTGCCACGCAACCGAGCAAGGCGGCCATGACCAGCAGTCGCAGCCGCCAGCCCATCCAGCGAGACAGCGGCTCGGTGCCGCCGAAGCTGTTGTCGATCGGGCCGGAGTCGGGTGCGCTGGCGTCAGTGGCGGCGCTGAGGCCGCTGCTGGCGGACTCGGAGGCGTTCGAGCGAGCCGCACCACGCAAACGCATGTCCATGGTGGCGTACGCGGCGGTGCCGGATCAGCGTCAGACCAGGCCTTGCTTGCTGGCCAGCACAGCGGCCTCGGCACGGCTCGACACGTTGAGTTTCTTGTAGATCGACTTGATGTGGTCGTTGACCGTGAACCACTTGATGCCCATCAGGTTGGCGATTTCCTTGATGGTGAAGCCCTTGCTGAGGTAGGTGAGTACCTCGCTCTCGCGCGGCGTGAGGCGCTCATGGTCGAGCGGCGCGCCGCGGCCCAGCGGCATCGGGCGGCTGCTTTGAAAGCCCGAAGTGCCCGCCAAGCCCGGCTCGGCCAATCCACCCATGCCGCCCGGTCCCTGGCGGAAGTGGCTCAGCAGCCGACGGGCGATGGCCGGCGACAGCGGGGGTTGGCCGCGCACGATCTTCTGCAGCTCTTCGACCAGCACTTCGAAGCGGTCTTCTTTCAGCAGGTAGCCGTCGGCGCCGCATTGCAGTGCGGGGAAGAGGTGCTCGTCGTCGGAATAGAGCGTGGTGACGATCTTGGTGGCCGGGTAACGCGCCAGCTCGGCCAGCAGCTCCATGCCGTTGCCGTCGGGTAGTTCCAGGTCGACCAGCACCAGCTTGAACGGGTCGGCCGGCGGCTCGCTGCGCTGAGGGTCGAGCAGGCCCACGTGGCGGCGTGCGCTTTCAAGGTCGCCGGCTTCGGTGATGATGATGGTGTCGCTGAAGCTCTCGCGTACCACGCGGCAAAGAAAGCTGCGGGCGACCGGGTTGTCCTCAACGATCAGAACCTTGATAGCCATGCCGTGGGGATGCTCTCAGGAAGGGCTTGCATCGTAGCGCACTCGATGCGCGCGCCTGTATCCCACGAATGCCAGTCAGGCCGGGCGTTTTCAGTCGTTGACGAGCACCAGCTTGCCGCGCACCTGGCGGCTGCCCATGCGGGCGAAGGCTTCGGGCAGCGAGGTCATCGGCAGGCGTGCATCGATCACCGGCTTGATCTTGCCCTGGGCGTACCAGTCCGCCAGAGCGGCCAGCGCGGCGGCATGGCTCTTCGGTTCGCGGCGGGCGTACTCGCCCCAGAACACGCCGACGATCGAAGCACCCTTGAGCAGCGAGAGGTTCAGCGGCAGGGACGGGATGGTGCCTTGCGCGAAGCCGACCACCAGATAGCGGCCACGCCATGCGATGGAGCGGAACACCGGCTCGGCCAGGTCGCCACCCACCGGGTCGTAGACGATGTCGGGGCCCTTGCCGTCGGTCAGCGCCTTGATCTCATCGCGAATGTTGCCCTTGCTGTAGTTGATGGTGGCATCGGCGCCGAGCTCCTTGCACAGTGCGCACTTCTCGTCGGTCGACGCGGCAGCAATCACCTTGGCGCCCGCCGCCTTGGCGATCTGGATGGCGGCGGTACCCACGCCGCCGGCGGCACCGAGCACCAGCACGGTCTCGCCGGCCTTGAGCGCGCCTCGGTCGATCAGTGCGTGGTAGGTCGTGCCATAGGTGCACAAGAAGGCAGCAGCGTCGTCGAAGGCGAAACCCTTGGGCAGCGGCATCAGGAGGTTGGCCTTGGCGCACACGTGGGTGCCGAAGCCGCCACTGCCGCCGAAGGCAGCCACCGCGTCGCCGACCTTCAGCCCGGTGACGCCTTCACCCAGCGCCTCGATGACGCCGGCGTATTCGGCGCCCGGCACGAAGGGCAGCGGCGGCTTCACCTGGTACTTGTTCTGCACGATCAGCAGGTCCGGGAAATTCAGGCTGGCTGCGCGGATGGCGATGCGCACTTCACCGGCCTTGGGCTCTTGCGTCGGCAGCTCTTTCCATTCAAGCGCTTCGGGGCCAATCGGGTTCTCGCAAAGCCATGCCTTCATGATCGTCTCCGTCGGGTTTTGTCTGCAGGGGATGATAAGCAGCGCGACCGCTGCACACGCGTCACGCAGGTGACGAGTCCCTACAATCGCGGCATGCGCATTCTCATTGCCAACGATGATGGTTACCTCGCGCCCGGCCTCGCGGCCCTGGTGAGGGCATGTGAGGGACTCGGCGAGATCGACGTCGTGGCACCGGAACAGAACGCAAGCGGAACGTCGAATTCACTCACGCTGAACCGCCCGCTGTCGGCCTTCACTGCGGCCAACGGCTTTCGCTACTTCAACGGCACCCCGTCCGACTGCGTGCACGTCGCCCTCACGGGCTTGCTGCCGCACCGCCCGGACCTCGTGCTCTCGGGCATCAACAACGGCGCCAACATGGGCGATGACACCTTGTACTCGGGCACCGTGGCGGCGGCGATGGAAGGCTTCCTGTTCGGCATCCCCGCGATCGCGTTCTCGCAGGTCGAGAAGGGCTGGGCACATGTGGACGCCGCGGCGCAGGTGGCGCGCGCCATCGTCGAGCATGTGCTCGCGAAGCCACCAGCTGCCGGGCCGTGGCTGTTGAACGTGAACATTCCCAACCGCGCCGATGCGAGCACGCTGCCGCGCGAATTCACGCGGCTTGGTCGGCGCCACGCGAGCCAGCCGGTGATCCGCCAGACCAACCCACGTGGCGAACCCATCTACTGGATCGGCCCGGCCGGCGATGCGCGCGACGCCGCCGCCGGCACCGACTTCCATGCCACCGCGAATGGCAGTGTGTCGATCACGCCGTTGCAGGTGGATCTGACGGACCATGCGGCCCTTCCGGCTTGGCGGCAATGGGCCGACCAATGAGCGCCCCGGAACGTCCCCGCCCGAAGTTTCCCTTGCGCCTCGATGGCTTGGGTAGCGCGCCCAAGAAGTCGCCGATGCTGCGGCCGCAACAGCCTCTGCACCAAGCAGCGGCCGACTCGGCGCGGGCGGTTCGGCCCTCAGGCCTGGGCCTCGATTCGGCGGACGTGCGCCAGCGCATGATTACCAAGCTGCAGGCCATCGGCTTGCGCGATGAGCTGGTGATGGCGGCGCTGGCTAAGGTGCCGCGCCACCTGTTCGTCGACACCGCGTTGGCGACGCAGGCCTATGAAGACACCAGCCTGCCGATTGGGTTGGGGCAGACGATCTCCAAGCCATCGGTGGTCGCACGCATGATCGAGTTGCTGATGGCTGGTGCGTCGGCTCGCACTCGGCGCGGGCTCGGGCACACGCTGGAGATCGGCACCGGTTGCGGCTACCAGGCTGCGGTGCTGTCGCAACTGTCGCGGCAGGTGATGAGCATCGAGCGCCTCAAGCCGCTGCACGACAAGGCGCGCGAACTGCTGGCGCCCCTGCGATTGATGAACATCCGGCTGGTGTATGGTGACGGCATGCGAGGGCATCCGCCCAACGCCCCCTACGACAGCATCATCGCCGCGGCCGGCGGCGAGTCGCTGCCAAATGCCTGGCTTGAACAACTCGCGGTTGGCGGGCGTCTCGTCGCCCCGGTGCATGACGCGAGTGGCCGCCGCCAGGTGCTGGTGGTGGTGGACCGAACAGAAGAAGCTTACGAGCGCTCGGTGCATGAGGCCGTGAACTTCGTCCCCTTAAAATCAGGAACGGATTGATGACATTGGCCATGATGCGATGGATAGCAAGCGGCGCGCGAGACGCCCGCAGTTTCAGTTGGGCACGGTATGTCGGCGGAGTGCTCGCCGTGCTGGTGCTGGCAGGCTGTGCATCTTCGACACATCGGGCTCCTGTTGAAGACCGCTCGGTGCTGAATCGCGCCGGTGGTTCGACAGCCACGCCGAGTGCGTTGCCGGCATCCGCTCCTGCGACGGTCGCTCTGCCCGCGGAACCGGGCAAGGTGCTGCCGGGTGCGGAGAACGCGGGTAAGCCGGGTTTCTACACCGTCAAGCCTGGCGACACCTTGATTCGTGTCGGCCTCGAGACGGGGCAGAACTGGAAGGACATCATCAAGTGGAACACCCTCGACAACCCGAACGTGATTGAGGTCGGGCAGGTGTTGCGCGTGGTGCCGCCCGGTGCCGACCCCAATGCAGTGGCGACGCGCGGCGTGACCACGGCCAAGCTCGAAACGCGCCCGCTCGATGCGCCGAAGGGGCAGCCCGCGGCGGCATCAGCCGCGCCGCCGGTGGCATCGACGCCGCCACCGGTGGCACCCGCACCTCCGCCGCCCGTAGCGCGCGAAGGTGATGACGATGTCAACTGGTTGTGGCCCGCAGCTGGGCCGGTCGTCGGCAATTTCGATGAGACCCGCACGAAGGGACTCTCCATTGCCGGCAAGGCCGGTGACCCCGTGCTCGCGGCAGCCGATGGACGCGTGGTGTACGCCGGCTCGGGCCTGCGCGGCTACGGCAACCTCGTGATCATCAAGCACAACAACACCTACCTCACTGCGTACGCGCACAACCAGACCTTGCTGGTGAAAGAAGAACAGTCGGTGAAGCGCGGGCAGAAGATCGCCGAAATGGGCGCGACCGATGCCGAGCGGGTGCAGCTGCACTTCGAGATCCGCAAGCAGGGCAAGCCCATCGACCCGGCCAGGTTGCTGCCGCCGCGCTGAGGCGCGACTGGCCCTGCCCACACCCCGTTCACGCGCGCAACACCATGAGCAAGAAGCGCAACACGGAGAACGGGCTTGTATCCGAGACGGAGGCACAAACTCCCGTGCCTGCGCCGGTTGTGCAGTTCTCGCCGCCGAGCCTTCAGTCGGTGCTGCAAGGTGCCGCGGATTCCGCGCTCGATGCGGCGGATCCGCTGATCGAAGACGCGCCCGCTGGCATCGAGATCGCCGCAGGTGATGGCGAGGTCGGCAACACCTTGCAGACCTATCTGCGCGAGATTCGCCGCGCGCCCTTGCTCACGCCGCAAGAAGAATTCGAGACGGCGACACGGGCTCGTGCCGGTGATTTCGAGGCCCGCCAGCAGATGATCGAGCGCAACTTGCGGCTGGTGGTGAGCATCGCCAAGAATTACCTCGGTCGCGGCCTGCCGATGACCGACCTGATCGAAGAGGGCAACCTCGGGCTCATGCACGCCATCGGCAAGTTCGAGCCGGAGCGAGGGTTCCGTTTCTCGACCTACTCGTCGTGGTGGATACGGCAGAGCATCGAGCGCGCGATCATGCACCAGGCACGGCTGGTTCGTTTGCCGGTTCACGTGGTGCGCGAACTCAACCACGTGCTGAAGGCACGCCGTGCGCTCGAGGCTGAGGCCACGCATGTGGATGGCGACCAGCCTGTGCGAGTCGAGGACATCGCCGCTCGCCTGGGCCGCCCGGTTCAGGAAGTCAGCGAACTGTTGAAGTTCTCGGAAGCGCCCGCGTCGCTCGATGCGCCGCTCGAGCGCGACGGCTCGGAATCCATGCTCGACAGCGTGGCCGACGATGGCGCGAGCGACCCGGCCAGCCTGACGCTGCATCATGAAGTTGATGTTCTTCTGCAGCATGGGCTGGACGAGCTCAACGATCGCGAGCGCGAGGTGCTGGCCGGGCGCTATGGCTTGCGCGATCGCGAGCCCGAGACACTGGAAGTGCTGGCCGAGCGGCTCGGGCTGACACGGGAGCGAATCCGCCAGATCCAGCAGGAAGCCCTGGTCAAGCTCAAGCGCCGCATGGCACGAAGCGGCATCAACCGCGAGTCGCTCTTCTGAAGCTTCGCCCCCGGGGCAAGGGCTGAGACAATCGGGCTCATGACAGCAGCAGATGAGTGGTTGAAGGTTGAGTCACTCGACCTCGAAGCGCAGGGTGTGGCGCACAACGCGGAGGGCAAGGTGGTCTTCATCGAAGGCGCCTTGCCGGGCGAAGAAGTGCTGGTGAGTGTCCAGCGCAAGAAGAACAACTGGGAGCAGGCCACGCTCGTGGCGTTGCGGCGCGAGAGTTCGCAGCGCGTGACGCCGGGTTGCCGGCATTTCGGCACCTGCGGCGGCTGCAAGATGCAGCACTTCCATGTTGGCGCGCAGGTGGCAACCAAGCAGCGGGCACTCGAGGATGCACTGTGGCACCTGGGGAAGGTGAAGGCCGAGCGCATGCTGCGGCCGATCGAGGGCCCTTCTTGGGGCTATCGCTATCGGGCGCGTTTGTCAGTGCGCTACGTGGTCAAGAAAGAGCGTGTTCTGGTTGGCTTTCACGAGCGCAAGTCGAGCTACGTCGCCGACATGGACAGCTGCGAAGTGTTGCCTCCGCATTTGAGCGCGATGCTCGTGCCGCTGCGCGAGTTGGTCACCGGCATGGATCAGCGCGACCGGCTGCCGCAAATCGAGGTGGCGGTGGGCGACGAGGTCACCGCACTGGTGCTGCGGCACCTTGAGCCCCTGACCGCGGCAGATACGCAACGGCTGCGCGATTTCGCGTCTTCTCACGGTGTGCAGTGGTGGTTGCAGCCGAAAGGGCCGGAGACAGTTCACCAGCTGGATGCTGAAGGGCCATCGCTGGCCTACACCTTGCCCGAGTTCGGCATCACCATGCCGTTCAAGCCGACTGACTTCACGCAGGTCAATTACCAGATTAACCGCGTGCTCGTCGGCCGAGCATTGCGCTTGCTCGAAGCGAAGCCCGGTGAGCGGGTGATCGACTGGTTCTGTGGCTTGGGCAACTTCACGCTGCCGATCGCCACCCAGGCGCGCGAGGTGCTGGGCATCGAAGGCAGCGAGACACTGGTCGCGCGATCGCGCGAGAACGCTGCGCTCAATGGCCTGGGCGCCAAGACAAGCTTCGTGGCGCGAAACCTGTTCGAGATCACGCCCGAGGAACTGGCCAGCTACGGCAACGCTGATAAGTGGCTGGTCGACCCGCCGCGAGAAGGCGCGTTCGCGTTGGCGAAGGCGCTGGCCGATCTGGCGGCCGATTCAGCGCGCGCCGCGAGTTACGTACCGCCCAGCCGCATCGTCTACGTCAGCTGCAACCCTGCGACGCTGGCCCGAGACGCCGGCCTGCTGGTGCATCAAGCCGGCTACACCTGCGTGGCCGCGGGGGCGATCAACATGTTCCCGCACACGGCGCACATCGAAAGCATGGCCGTCTTCGAAAAGAGCTGACCAGAAAAAGAGAAGGGGACCCCAAGGGCCCCCGCCTTCCGTCCAGCCGATAGGCCTTAATCGCGTTCGCCGCCGAAGATGCCGAGGATGCTCAGCAGGTTCACGAAGACGTTGTAGACGTCCAGGTAGATCGCGAGCGTGGCGGTGATGTAGTTGGTTTCGCCGCCGTCGATCACACGCTTCAGGTCGTACACCATGTAAGCCGAGAAGATCACGATCGCCAGCACCGACACGGTGAGCATCAGCGCCGGCATCTGCAGCCAGATGTTCGCCACGCTGGCAGCGATGATGCCGAGCAGGCCAACGAACAGCCACTTGCCCATGCCGGAGATGTCGCGCTTGATGGTGGTGGCCACGGTGGCCATGCCGAAGAACACCAGCGCCGTGCCGCCGAAGGCCATGGCGATCAGCTGGCTGCCGTTGCGGTAGTTGCCCAGCACGCTGCCGATCATTCGCGACAGCATCAGGCCCATGAAGAAGGTAAAGGCCAGCAGCAAGACCACGCCGAGGCCGGAGTTCTTGGTCTTCTCGATGGCAAAGAAGAAGCCGAACGCGACGCCCATGAAGACCATGAAGCCGATGAGCGGGTTGCGCGCGAACCAGCTGAACCCCATTTGCATGCCCACCCAGGAACCCAGCACCGTGGGCACCATGGAAAGCGCCAGCAGCCAATAGGTGTTGCGAAGCACACGGTTGCGCTGGTCAGCCGTGGTGACCGAACCGGTCATGCCGTACGCGGTCTGCAGGTTTTCGTTCATGGAACCTCCTTGTGAGAAAACTGCCAGGGTCAGACCCAGGCAGCGGGATTCTAGTTCCCCCACTGGCATAGTGCGACATTCATGCTGACCCTCTGCCGTGACGGATGTCGCCATCGGCGGGCATGGGGCATGCACATCACTTTCACAACAAAGGGAACCCGTATGAAGACCAAACCAATGCTGACCCTCGACGACGTCAAGAAGATCGCAGGCGCCGCCGAAGCCGAAGCCTTGAGCCATTCTTGGCCCGTGACGATTTCGATCGTCGACGATGGTGGTCATTTGCTGTGGCTGGAGAGGCTCGACGGGGCAGCGCCGATTTCGGCCCACATCGCCCCGGCCAAGGCGCACACGGCAGCACTTGGCCAGCGCGAGAGCAAGGTCTATGAAGACATGATCAACCAGGGCCGGACGGCCTTCCTGAGTGCGCCGGAGGTTCAGGGCCTGCTGGAAGGCGGCGTGCCCATCCTTGTTCAGGGGCAGTGCGTGGGCGCGGTGGGTGTCAGCGGGGTGAAGGCGAGCGAAGACGCCCAAATCGCCAAGGCCGGCATTGCGGCCCTCGGCTGAAGGTTTTCAGGCAGCGACCGGAATCAACGCGAAGGTCGCTGCGTGCGGACGGCTGCCTGACGACGAGCGAGCGTTTTCGAACACATCGCGAGCGCAGTCGGCGCAGCTGCCGCAGCAGGAGGCCACGCCGCTGTCCATTTGCAGTTCGTCAAAGCTCGCGCAGCCATTGCGAGCGTGGCGCTCGATGTCGCGGTCTGAAATACGGTGACATACGCAAACAATCATCCGAATCGCTCCCGGCATCTTGAGCGATGCCGTCAGACGCGATCATAAATAAGAATGATTCGTAATTCAAGGGGTTGCCAAAACCCCTGTTTGCGGAGTTTTTGGCGGCTCAGGAGGCTACGTCGCCCATTTGAGACTGCAAATAGTTCTGCAAGCCCACCTTGGTCACCAGATCCAGCTGGGTTTCCAGGAAGTCGATGTGTTCCTCGGTGTCGTCGAGGATCTCCTGCAGCAGGTCGCGTGACACATAGTCCCGCACCGATTCGCAGTGCGCGATGCCTTCCTTGATGGTGGCCTGCGCTCCTTGCTCCGACTTCAAGTCGCAGTTCAGGATCTCGACGGTGTCTTCGCCGACCAGCAGCTTGCCGAGATCCTGCAGATTGGGCAGCCCGTCGAGCGTGAAGATCCGGTCCATCAGGCGATCGGCATGCTTCATTTCACCGATCGATTCGGCGTATTCCTTGGCGGCCAGCTTGTCCAGGCCCCAGTGCTTGAGCATCCGGTAGTGCAGGAAATACTGGTTGATGGCGGTGAGTTCGTTCTTCAACTGCGCGTTGAGCCACTCGATGACCCTGGGGTCGCCCTTCATGCGTCACTCCTCTTGTTTGATAGGCGTCGATTATGGGCGCGCGTATGTTGCCCAGCACCTTGTCCTGTGGGCAGCACCGGACTCTAGAAACGATAAGCGTTCCTACTCGTGACTGAGCGGCTGAGACGATTGGCTCGGGTACAATTCGAAGGTTTACCCGCAACCCCACCGCCCAGCGAATCTCTCGCTGTTTCCTGCCGAAAACTCCACCAGTTTTCTCAACCGGTCTCGTGCTCGAAGAGCAGAGCTGGGCGCGCACAAATCGGAGAATCGTGTGCCCCCGCCATTGCTGCCAAATCAAGCTCAGGCTCTCCTTGCACTTGCGGACGGAACGGTCTTCCAAGGCGTGTCCATCGGTGCTGCCGGCCACACGGTCGGCGAGGTCGTTTTCAACACTGCGCTGACCGGCTATCAGGAAATCCTGACCGATCCGAGTTACTGCCGCCAGATCGTCACGCTGACCTATCCGCATATCGGCAACTACGGCGTCAACGTTGAAGACGTTGAGTCCAGCAAGGTGTTCGCGGCCGGCTTGATCATCAAGGACTTGCCGATCGTCGCGTCCAACTTCCGTCAGAACATGAGTCTGGCGGACTACCTCAAGCGCGAAGGCACGGTCGCGATCTCCAACATCGACACGCGCCGCCTGACCCGCGTTCTTCGCAGCAAGGGCGCACAGAACGGCTGCATCTTCACGTTGCCTCTTGGCGAGACGCTGACTGCTGCGCACACCGACAAGGCGATTTCGCTGGCCCAGTCAGCGCCTGCCATGAGCGGTCTGGACCTCGCCAAGGTGGTGAGCCAATCAGACGTCACCGAGTGGGCGGAAACCGAATGGACGCTGGAAGGCGGCTACGGCTCGCTCAAGTCGCCCCGTTTTCACGTGGTGGCCTACGACTTTGGCGTCAAACGCAACATTCTTCGCATGCTGGCCAGCCGCGGCTGCAAGGTGACGGTGGTTCCCGCCCAGACCTCGTCGGCCGATGTGCTGGCGCGTAAGCCCGATGGCATCTTTCTGAGCAACGGCCCTGGTGACCCGGAGCCATGCGATTACGCCATCCGCGCCACGCGCGAACTCATCGACGCAGGCATCCCCACTTTCGGCATTTGCCTCGGGCACCAGATCCTCGCACTGGCATCGGGCGCCAAGACCTTCAAGATGAAGTTCGGTCACCACGGCGCCAACCACCCGGTGAAAGACCTGGACAACGGACGTGTCAGCATCACCAGCCAGAACCACGGTTTCGCGGTGGACGAGAAGACGCTGCCCGCCAACCTGCGCCCCACACACGTGAGCTTGTTCGACGGCACGTTGCAAGGCCTGGCCCGCACCGACAAACCCGCCTTCTGTTTCCAGGGCCACCCCGAGGCCTCACCCGGACCGCATGACATCTCGTACCTGTTCGACCGCTTCACTGCGCTGATGGAGAAGAACAATGCCTAAGCGCGCAGACCTCAAAAGCATCCTCATCATTGGGGCCGGGCCGATCATCATCGGCCAGGCCTGCGAGTTCGACTATTCCGGCGCACAAGCCTGCAAGGCGCTGCGCGAAGAAGGCTACAAGGTCATCCTCGTCAACAGCAACCCGGCGACGATCATGACCGACCCGGAGATGGCCGACGTGACCTACATCGAGCCCATCACCTGGCAGGTGGTCGAAAAGATCATCGCCAAGGAGCGGCCTGACGCCGTGCTGCCGACCATGGGCGGCCAGACTGCGCTGAACTGCGCGCTCGACCTGCACAAGAACGGCGTGCTTGCCAAATATGGCGTCGAGATGATCGGCGCCAACGAGAAGGCGATCGAGAAGGCCGAAGACCGCCTGAAGTTCAAGGATGCGATGACGGGCATCGGCCTGCATTCCGCCAAGTCGGGCATTGCTCACTCGATGGAAGATGCACTCGCCGTGCAGCGCCGCATCACGCAAGACATTGGCGGCACGGGATTCCCGATGGTGATCCGGCCGAGCTTCACGCTAGGCGGCACCGGTGGTGGCATCGCCTACAACCCCGAAGAATTCGAAGAGATCTGCAAGCGCGGGCTCGACCTGTCGCCGACCAAGGAATTGCTGATCGAAGAAAGCCTCATCGGCTGGAAAGAGTTCGAGATGGAAGTCGTGCGCGACCGCGCCGACAACTGCATCATCGTCTGCGCCATCGAGAACCTCGACCCGATGGGCATCCATACCGGCGACTCGATCACGGTGGCACCGGCGCAGACGCTCACCGACAAGGAATACCAGCTGCTGCGCAACGCTAGCATCGCGATCCTGCGCGAGATCGGTGTGGACACTGGCGGCTCGAACGTGCAGTTCTCCATCAACCCGAAAGACGGCCGCATGGTCGTCATCGAGATGAACCCGCGCGTCAGCCGCTCGTCGGCGCTGGCCTCCAAGGCCACGGGCTTCCCGATCGCCAAGGTCGCGGCGAAACTGGCCGTCGGTTACACGCTCGACGAGTTGCGCAACGACATCACCGGTGGCGCGACGCCGGCTTCGTTCGAGCCCAGCATCGACTACGTGGTCACCAAGATCCCGCGATTTGCTTTCGAGAAATTTCCGGCGGCCGATTCGCACCTGACCACGCAGATGAAGTCGGTCGGTGAAGTGATGGCCATGGGCCGCACCTTCCAGGAAAGCTTTCAGAAGGCCTTGCGCGGCCTCGAGACCGGCATCGACGGCCTGACCGAACGCTCGACCGATCGCGACGAGATCATCGAAGAGATCGGTGAAGCCGGACCCGAACGCATCCTCTATGTCGGTGACGCGTTCCGCATCGGCATGAGCCTGCAGGAAGTGTTCGAAGAGACGGCCATCGACCCGTGGTTCTTGGCGCAGATCGAGCAATTGATCCAAGCCGAGAAGGCGCTGGCCGGCCGCGCTCTCGACGGTATCTCGACCGAAGAGTTGCGCTTTTTGAAGCAGAAGGGTTTCTCGGACAGGCGCTTGGCCAAGTTGCTGGGCACACACCAGCACGCCGTACGCGAAGCGCGTTGGGCTAAGAATGTGCGCCCCGTCTACAAGCGGGTGGACACCTGCGCGGCTGAGTTCGCCACGCAGACGGCGTACATGTATTCCACCTATGACGAAGAGTGCGAAGCCGAACCCACCAACCGCAAGAAGATCATGGTGCTGGGTGGTGGCCCGAATCGCATCGGCCAAGGCATCGAGTTCGACTACTGCTGCGTTCATGCCGCGCTGGCGATGCGCGAAGACGGCTACGAGACCATCATGGTCAACTGCAATCCGGAGACGGTCTCGACTGACTACGACACCTCGGACCGCTTGTACTTCGAGCCGGTGACGCTGGAAGACGTGCTCGAGATCGTCGACAAGGAAAAGCCGGTGGGTGTGATCGTGCAGTATGGTGGTCAGACGCCCTTGAAACTGGCGCTTGACCTCGAACGCGCCGGTGTGCCTATCGTCGGCACCTCGCCCGACAGCATCGACATCGCCGAAGACCGCGAGCGTTTCCAGAAACTGCTGCAGCAGCTCGGCCTGAAGCAGCCGCCCAACCGCACTGCCCGCACCGAAGAGCAGGCGCTTGTCTTGGCTCAAGAGATCGGCTATCCGCTGGTGGTGCGACCGAGCTACGTGCTGGGCGGCCGCGCGATGGAAATCGTGCACGGCGACAAGGACCTCGAGCGTTACATGCGCGAAGCCGTTAAGGTGTCGGAAAAGTCGCCGGTGCTGCTTGATCGATTTCTCGATGACGCGATCGAGGTCGACGTCGATTGCATCAGCGATGGCACCGACCGCGTCGACGGCACGATGATCGGCGGCATCATGGAACACGTCGAACAGGCAGGTATCCACTCCGGTGATTCGGCGTGCTCGCTGCCGCCGTATTCCTTGCCCAAGGCGCTGCAAGACGAGTTGCGCCGCCAGACCATCGCGATGGCGCGTGCGCTCAAGGTCAAGGGGCTGATGAATGTGCAGTTCGCCATTCAAGGCGAAGGTGCCGATGCGGTCGTCTATGTGCTCGAAGTCAACCCGCGCGCATCACGCACTGTGCCGTTCGTCTCCAAGGCGACCGGCCAGGCGCTGGCCAAGATCGCCGCTCGCTGCATGGTCGGGCAGAAGCTGTCCGAGCAGAAAGACCGGCTCGGTCGTGTGCCCAGTGAAGTGATTCCACCGTACTTCTCGGTCAAGGAAGCCGTCTTCCCGTTCAACAAGTTCCCGGGTGTCGACCCCATCCTCGGCCCGGAGATGCGCTCCACCGGCGAAGTGATGGGGGCAGGGCGGACTTTCGGTGAAGCCATGCTCAAGAGCCAGCTCGGCGCCGGCTCACGCCTCCCGACCAAGGGCACGGTGTGCATCACGGTCAAGAACGGTGACAAGGCGCGCGCCGTCGTTGTGGCACGTGATCTGCACGCCCTGGGTTTCCAGGTCGTCGCTACCAAAGGCACGGCAGCAGCCATTGCCGAAGGCGGCGTGCCGGTGAAGGCCGTCAACAAGGTGAAAGACGGCCGCCCCCATATCGTCGACATGGTCAAGGCTGGCGAGATCCAGCTGGTCTTCACTACGGTGGATGAGACGCGCACGGCGATTGCCGACTCGCGCCACATCCGCCAGGCAGCGCTGGCCAATCGCATCACCTACTACACCAGCATGGCGGGGTGCGAGGCTGCGGTCGAGGGCATGAAGCACCAGGACGATCTGGTGGTGCTATCCCTGCAAGAACTGCACGCGGAACTGCACTAGACTTTCCCGATCTTCCAAGGGAACGCCGGGCCGCCCGACGTTCCCTTGACCCCTCGGGGGCGAGCCGGCAAGGCCGGCTCTGGGGCACCATTTCACACATCGGCCGCCGCCGAAACTTCCGCGAGGGAGAAGGCGGCGGTTCTCATTTTGAGTTTCAAGGTTTCAACATGGCCACCATCCCCATCACCAAACGCGGCGCGCAATTGCTGAAAGACGAGCTGCACCGCCTCAAGACCGTGGAACGCCACGCCGTGGTCCAGGCCATTGCCGAAGCTCGCGCGCAAGGCGATCTGTCTGAGAACGCCGAGTACGAAGCGGCCAAGGACAAGCAAGGCTTCATCGAAGGCCGCATCCTCGAGATCGAAGGCAAGCTGGCTGCTGCACAGATCATCGACCCGAGTTCGCTGAACGCTGACGGTCGGGTCGTGTTTGGCGCCACGGTCGATCTGGAAGACGAAGACACCGGTACCGCCGTGACCTATCAGATCGTCGGCGAGGACGAAGCCGACCTGAAGCAAGGCCGCATCTCGATCGGCTCGCCCATTGCGCGTGCGCTCATCGGCAAGGAAGAGGGCGCAGTGGCCGAAGTACAGGCGCCGGGCGGTTTGAAGAGCTACGAAATCGTCAAGGTTCGCTACCTCTGAGCCTGGCAATGCGCATCGACCTCAGGCGGGCTGCGTTGCTGCTCGCCGGTCTCTGGGCTGGTGTGATCCTCAGCATCGCCGTGATCGGCGCGCCGGCAAGTTTTGCCAAGGCACCGCGCGACGTTGCGGGTCAGGTGGCGGGGCAGATGTTTGCGCAAGAGGCTTATCTCGGCCTTGCCGTTGCGCTGATCTTGCTGATGATGATTCGCCGGCACATGCGTGACGACATCGAGGCGGGGCAAGGCTCGGCACTGAGCGCGAATGTGCTGCTGGTGCTGGGCGCTCTCTTTTGCACGGTTCTCGGCTACTTCGCCATACAGCCGATGATGGCTGCAGCCAAGGCGGGGCAGGGTGCGCTTTCCTTCGGCGCTTTGCACGGCATTTCGGCCGTGTTCTTCCTGCTCAAGGGCTTGCTGATTCTGGCGCTCGCGTGGCGCCTGTCGGCAGCCTGAGGCTGACGTCAATCGGCTGCGGTTCGCTTGACGCTGGTGATCCGCTTTTTCGCGCGCTTGACCTGGCCGCCCGCTGCGATGCGCTGGTTGCCCAGCAGCTTGATCTTCTTGACCTGAGGGCGGTGGTTTCCGCTCTTGGAGAATTTGAGGATCTTCACCACCTTCGGGCCGGCGCCGCGGTCCTCGCGTTCGGTCTTTTCTTTCGGCGGAATCGGGCGCCACAGCACGAGCAGTTTGCCGATGTGCTGAATGGGCGCAGCATTCAATTCGTCGCTCAAGCGGGCGAGCATGGCCTCGCGGGTCTCGCGCTCATCAGAGAACACCCGCACCTTGATCAGGCCGTGGGCGTTGAGTGCGGCATCGGTTTCCTTGATCACCGCAGGGGTGAGACCATCACCGCCGATGCGGACCACGGGTTCGAGGTGATGGGCTTCAGCGCGTTTTTCCTTGCGCTGGGCGGGGCGGAGTTCGATGGCAGGCATGCCTCTATTATCGTTGGCAAAGGGTTCACCCGAGGGGGCAACCCAAGAGCAGGCTCATGAAAACACAGACAAAAAGCAAGAAGGTGAACAAGGCGTGGTTGCATGACCACGTGAACGACACCTATGTGAAGCTGGCCCAGAAAGAGGGTTACCGCGCCCGAGCGGCCTACAAGCTCAAGGAGATCGACGAAACGCTGCAGTTGATCAAGCCCGGTCAGCTGGTGGTCGATCTGGGGGCTGTACCGGGCGCCTGGAGCCAATATGTGCGCCGCAAATTCGCACCCAAGGAGGCCGGCGTGGGTGGCGCAGCTGCGGGAGCGCTGAACGGCACCATCATTGCGCTGGATGTGCTGCCGCTGGAGCCGATCGAAGGCGTCATTTTCATCCAGGGTGACTTTCGCGAAGACGAGGTGCTGGCTCAGCTTCGTGCACGGCTGTGCGGGCGACCGGTGGATGTGGTGATTTCGGACATGGCCCCCAATCTTTCGGGGATCGAAAGCTCAGATGCCGCCCGCATGGAGCATCTGGTCGAACTGGCGATCGAATTTGCCCAGAACCACCTCACTCCAAATGGCGCTTTGGTGGCCAAGGTGTTTCACGGCAGCGGTTATAGCCAACTGGCCGATCTTTTCAAAAAGACCTTTCGTGTGGTGAAACCCATCAAGCCGAAAGCATCTCGCGACAAATCGGCTGAAACTTTCCTCGTTGGTATGGGACTGAAGAACCCGGGTGTTTCGGTCGATAAGCGTTCGTGAAGTAGTGCCCTGCGTGCGGCGATGAGCCTGTGCGCCACGAGGGAAACGAAAGCAGTCGTCGCACTTGACTGGACTAGAATCCGCCCCATATGCCGTGGATGCGGGGCACGCCGTGCGCCTGTGCGGAAGTTTTGATTGCAAAGGAGCCGCGGTGAACAATCAATGGTTCTCTAAAGTCGCTGTCTGGTTGGTGATCGCCCTCGTGCTGTTCACCGTGTTCAAGCAGTTCGACAAACCCCGTGTTGCGGAGGGTGTGACGTACACCCAGTTCATGGACGATGCCAAGGCCGGCAAGGTCAAGCGCGTTGAAGTCCAGGGGCGCAACCTCAAAGTCACGCCTGGAGATGGCCAGTCGTACACCATCGCGTCGCCCGGCGACATCTGGATGGTCGGCGATCTGATGAAGTACGGCGTGCAGGTCTCGGGCAAGGCCGATGAAGAACCGTCGATTCTGATGAGCATCTTGGTTTCCTGGGGCCCGATGCTGCTGCTGATCTGCGTCTGGATCTACTTCATGCGCCAGATGCAAGGTGGCGGCAAGGGCGGTGCATTCAGCTTTGGCAAGTCCAAGGCGCGCATGCTCGATGAAGCCAACAACACCACGACCTTTGCGGACGTGGCCGGCTGCGACGAAGCCAAGGAAGAAGTCAAGGAACTGGTCGACTTCCTGAAAGACCCGCAAAAATTCCAGAAGCTGGGCGGTCGCATTCCGCGCGGCGTTCTCCTGGTCGGCCCTCCCGGGACCGGCAAAACCCTGCTCGCCAAGGCGATTGCCGGTGAAGCCAAGGTGCCGTTCTTCAGCATCTCGGGTTCCGACTTCGTTGAAATGTTCGTCGGCGTGGGCGCAGCCCGCGTGCGCGATATGTTCGAGCAGGCCAAGAAGAGTGCCCCTTGCATCATCTTCGTTGACGAAATCGACGCCGTCGGTCGTCACCGCGGTGCCGGCCTGGGCGGCGGCAACGACGAGCGCGAACAGACGCTGAACCAGATGCTCGTCGAGATGGACGGCTTCGAGACCAACCTCGGCGTGATCGTGATGGCGGCGACTAACCGGCCCGACATTCTCGACCCGGCGCTGCTGCGCCCTGGTCGCTTCGATCGTCAGGTCTACGTCACGCTGCCTGACGTGCGTGGTCGCGAGCAGATCCTCAACGTGCACATGCGCAAAGTACCGGTCGGACAAGACATCCGTGCCGACATCCTGGCGCGCGGTACCCCCGGTTTCTCGGGTGCCGACTTGGCTAACCTTGTCAACGAGGCCGCTTTGTTTGCGGCACGCCGCAATGGCCGCGTGGTCGACATGATCGACTTCGAGAAGGCCAAGGACAAGATCATGATGGGCCCGGAGCGCAAGTCCATGGCCATGGCCGAAGAAGAGCGTCGCAACACGGCTTATCACGAATCGGGTCATGCCCTGGTGGCTCGTCTGATGCCCAAGGCCGACCCAGTTCACAAGGTCACGGTGATCCCGCGCGGCCGTGCGCTCGGTGTGACAATGCAATTGCCTGAAGGCGACCGCTACAGCAGCGACAAGATTCGCATGCTGAGCACCATCTCCATCCTCTTCGGTGGGCGCATCGCCGAAGAGGTGTTCATGAACGAGATGACCACCGGCGCCAGCAACGACTTCGAGCGCGCTACGCAAATCGCGCGCGACATGGTGATGCGCTATGGCATGAGCGAGGCGATGGGCCCGATGGTGTATGCCGAGAACGAGGGCGAAGTCTTCCTCGGTCGTTCGGTCACCAAGACGACCAATGTGTCCGAAGAGACGATGCAACGCGTGGACGTTGAGGTGCGCCGCATCATCGACGAGCAGTACGCCGTTGCCCGCCGCCACATCGAGGCCAACAAGGACAAGATGCACGCGATGGCCAAGGCCCTGCTCGAATGGGAAACCATCGACGCGGATCAGGTGGACGACATCATGAACGGCAGGCCGCCGCGCCCGCCCAAAGACTGGTCGACACCGTCCAGCAAGTCGGGCGGCTCGGTGCCTCCCGTCAACCCGGACAGCGCGCCAGCCGCGGCCTGAACGGGCTTCGAAGGCATCTTCAGGCAACGGGGCTTCGGCCCCGTTTTCGTTTCTCGTGGTGAGCCGCATGACCGTGTCGACCTGGCAGACAACCCGCTTTCGTATCGACCTGAGCCAGCCCCGGGTGATGGGCATCGTCAACATCACGCCGGATTCGTTTTCCGATGGCGGGCGACATGCCAGCACGAAAGCGGCACTCGCGCACTGCGAGCAATTGCTGAAAGAGGGTGCCGACATCCTCGACCTGGGAGGCGAGTCGAGCCGGCCGGGTGCTGAGCCCCTGCCGCTGGCGGAAGAGCTTGCCCGCGTCTTGCCGGTGCTGCGGGGAGCGCTGTCGTTCGGCGTACCGGTGTCCATCGACACTTGCAAGCCGGAGGCGATGCGTGCGGCGCTCGATCTCGGCGCCGACATCATCAACGACATCTATGCCCTGCGGTGGGCCGGCGCCGTGGAAATCGTCTCTGCGCACCCCAGCTGCGGCGTCTGCCTGATGCATATGCAGGGCGAGCCTGAATCGATGCAACAGAAACCCATCTATGGGGACGTGTTGGCCGAAGTGGGCAGCTTTCTGCGGACCCATGCCGCAGCGCTCGAGGCTGCAGGCGTGCAACGCGAACGCATCGTGCTCGACCCCGGCGTCGGCTTCGGCAAGACGGTCGAACACAATCTTGCCCTGTTGGCCAGGCAACCCGAGTTGCTGGCGCTCGGCCACCCGCTGCTGATTGGCTGGTCGCGCAAGAGCAGCCTTGGTGTCTTGACCGGTCGACCGGTCGGTGACCGGGTCGCGGCGAGCGTGGCCGCCGCGCTGGCCGCCGCGCAGCATGGCGCCAAGGTGCTGCGGGTGCACGACGTGGCGGCCACCGTCGATGGCCTCAAGGTCATGAGCGCAGCGGGCCTTCTGGGCCAACCAGGCGCTTAGCTGCTGCACAATCCTGGCGCAGCAGTGCGTGGCAAGCCAAGAGAAGCAAACGACATGAGCAGAACCTATTTCGGCACCGATGGCATCCGCGGCACCGTCGGTCAGGCACCCATCACGCCGGATTTCATGCTGCGTCTCGGGCATGCGGTGGGCCGTGTGCTGAAGGCTCATAGCCCGCGCGCTACGGTGCTGATCGGCAAGGACACGCGCATCTCAGGCTACATGATCGAGTCGGCACTTGAGGCCGGGTTCGCTTCTGCCGGGGTCGATGTGCTGCTCAGCGGGCCCCTGCCCACACCGGGTGTGGCTTATCTCACCCGCGCCTTGCGGCTCGATCTCGGTGTGGTGATCAGCGCGTCCCACAACGCTTACCCCGACAACGGCATCAAGTTCTTTTCGGCGCGCGGCGAGAAGCTGCCTGACGAGTGGGAACGCGAGGTCGAAGCCGCGTTGGCCGAAGCCCCGCATTGGGTGGATTCGGCACGGCTGGGCAAGGCGCGGCGCCTGGACGATGCGCGGGGCCGTTACGTCGAGTTCTGCAAGAGCACCTTCGGCAACGACCTGTCCCTCAAAGGCTTGAAGATCGTGATCGATGCTGCGCATGGCGCCGCGTACCAGACCGCCCCCGAAGTCTTCCACGAACTGGGTGCCGAGGTCGTGCGCATTGGTTGCAGCCCGGATGGAGTCAACATCAATGCCGGCTTCGGCGCGACGGCACCGGCAGCGCTGATGAAGGCCGTGCGGGAGCACAAGGCTGACTACGGCGTGGCGCTCGATGGTGATGCCGACCGCTTGCAACTGGTCGACGCGAACGGTCGCCTCTACAACGGCGACGAACTGCTCTACGTGATGGTCGAAGACCGGCTTGCCCAGGGGCAACGTGTTCCGGGTGTGGTCGGTACGCTGATGACCAACATGGCGGTCGAAGTGGCCCTCAAGGCCCGCGACATCGAGTTCGTCCGTGCCAAGGTCGGTGACCGCTACGTGCTGGAAGAGCTCGCCGCCCGCGGCTGGCTGCTCGGCGGCGAGGGCTCCGGCCATTTGCTGGCGCTGGACAAGCACACCACCGGCGACGGCATCGTCAGCGCCCTGCAGGTGTTGCAGGCCATCAGCCGCAGCGGCAAGCTCCTGGCCGAACTGCTCGCGCCGGTGACCTTGTTCCCGCAGGTGCTGATCAATGTCCGCCTGAAACCCGGGCAGGACTGGAAGGCTGCCGCCGGCCTGGCCGAAGCCCAGGCCCAGGCCCAGCGCGAACTCGGCAAGAACGGGCGCTTGCTGATTCGCGCATCGGGTACCGAGCCGCTGGTCAGGGTGATGGTCGAGGCTCGTGACGCGGCTCAGGCTCAAAGCGTTGCCGAGCGCCTGGCCGACCTGTTTCGAGCCTGATTTCACGGCCCGCAAGGGATGTATGACGGTTTCATGACAAAGCGGTGACGATGACAAGTCGCCATTTGTGTCACGGCAGCGTCACATGCGACTTTTACAGTCACGCCATTCCATCAGCCGCTCACTGGAAAGGTGCACGCATGAACTCCACGATTCGATTTGCCACGACCACGATCGCCCTGGGCTTGCTGTCCAGCGCAGCCTTTGCGCAAGACGTCACCGGCGCAGGCGCCACGTTCCCGGCTCCCCTGTACGCCAAATGGGCCGACTCCTATAACAAGGTCAGCGGCGCCCGCATCAACTACCAATCGGTCGGGTCCGGTGCCGGTTTGAAGCAGATCCGCGGCAAGACGGTCGACTTCGGCGCGTCCGACATGCCGCTCAAAGACGAAGAACTGAAGGCTGACGGCCTGGTGCAGTTCCCCACGGTCATCGGCGGCGTGGTGCCGGTGGTCAACATCGCCGGCATCAAGCCGGGGCAGATCAAGCTGACCGGCCAGGTGCTGGGCGACATCTACCTGGGCAAGGTCACCAAGTGGAACGACGCTGCGCTGACGGCACTGAACCCCGGCGTGCCGCTGCCGGATGCAGCCATTTCGGTGGTGCGCCGTGCCGACGGCTCGGGCACCAGCTTCATCTTCACCAACTACCTGTCAAAGGTGAACGAAGAGTGGAAGACCAAGGTCGGTGAAGGCACGGCCGTCAATTGGCCTGCCGGTGCGGGTGGCAAAGGCAACGAAGGCGTGGCCGCGTTCGTCAACCGCCTGCCCAACTCGATCGGTTACGTCGAGTACGCCTACGTCAAGCAGAACAAGATGACCTACACCCAGCTGAAGAACAAGGACGGCGTGTTCGTCTCGCCGGACGACATCAACTTCAAGGCAGCCGCCGCTGGCGCCGACTGGGCGAAGAGCTTCTACCAGGTGTTGACCGAACAAGCCGGAAAGGATGCTTGGCCGCTGACGGGTGCCACCTTCATCATGATGCACAAGGCTCAGGACAAGCCTGCCCAAGCTTCCGCATCGCTGAAGTTCTTCGAGTGGGCCTACACGAATGGCGATGCTGCTGCCGGTGACCTGGAGTACGTGGCGCTGCCCGACGCCGTGAAGAACCTGGTGCGCAAGCAGTGGGCCGAGATCAAGGACGCGACGGGCAAGGCAGTCGCGTTCAAGTGAGCTGAAACACAGCATCGATCGACTGCGGTGAGCGCCTGTTAAGGGGCGTCGCCGCTTGCCTACCGGAGGGGCCGTGGCCGCTACACTTCCCGCATCTCACTACGAGCCAGAAAAGATGCAACGCTCTGACCCGTTGGGGCGCCCGCCTGCGGACCGGCGGTCTGCGCCGTGGGCCGATACAGCGTTTTCGGTGCTCGCGCACGGCGCCGCGATCCTCACGCTGCTGCTGCTGGCAGGCATCATCGCCTCATTGCTTTACGGTGCCGCACCTGCCATCCGTGAATACGGCCTGAGCTTCCTGTGGACCAGCGAGTGGGACCCCGTGCAGAACAAGTACGGCGGCCTGGTCATGATCTACGGCACGCTGATGACCTCGCTCATCGCGCTGCTGATCGCGGTGCCGGTGAGCTTCGGTATTGCGTTGTTTCTCACCGAGCTGTCACCCGGCTGGCTGCGCCGCCCGCTGGGCATTGCCGTTGAATTGCTGGCGGCCGTGCCGTCCATCGTGTATGGCATGTGGGGGCTGCTGGTGTTCAGCCCCGTGCTCTCCACCTATGTGCAGCAGCCGCTGCAGGCCCTGCTGGTCAACGTGCCGGTACTGCGCACGCTGGTATCCGGTGCGCCCGTGGGCATCGGCATCCTGTCCGCCGGCATCATCCTCGCGATCATGATCATCCCGTTCATCGCCTCGGTGATGCGCGATGTGTTCGACGTAACCCCGGCCATGCTGAAGGAGTCGTCGTACGCGCTGGGCTCCACCACCTGGGAAGTGGTTTTCAAAGTGGTGTTGCCCTATACCAAGACCGGCGTCGTCGGCGGCATCATGCTGGGGCTGGGCCGCGCACTCGGCGAGACCATGGCCGTGACCTTCGTGATCGGCAACTTCAACCAACTCAACAGCCTGTCGTTGTTCGAGGCGGCCAACAGCATTTCTTCTGCGTTGGCCAACGAGTTCGCCGAAGCAGGCGAGGGCCTGCACCAGGCCTCGCTGATCTACCTGGGCTTGGTGCTGTTCTTCATCACCTTCGTGGTCTTGTCGTTCTCCAGGCTGCTGCTGGCTCGCTTGAAGAAGGGCGAAGGGGCACGCACATGAGCACGAGCAGCAACAACTTCGTCGCGATGGATGCCGGCCGTCTGGCCAAGCACCGCCGCCGCAAGACGGTGAATGCGATTGCGCTGACGCTGTCGCTTGCCGCCATGGCCTTCGGCCTGTTCTGGCTGTTCTGGATCCTGTTCGAGACCATCCGCCTGGGCCTGGGCGGTTTGAACCTCGACACCTTCACGCAAATGACGCCGCCGCCGCAGGCCGAGGTCGGTGGCCTGGCCAACGCGATCTTCGGCTCGTTGGTGATGGTGGGCCTGGCCACCGCGATCGGCACGCCCATTGGCGTGCTGGCGGGCATCTACCTGGGCGAGTACGGGCAGAAGACCTGGCTGGGCAGTGCCACGCGCTTCATCAACGACATCCTGTTGTCGGCACCGAGCATCGTCATCGGCCTCTTCATCTACTCGGTGGTGGTAGCGCAGGCCAAGTCGTTCTCGGCGATGGCGGGCATCCTCGCTCTGTCGTTGATCGTGATTCCGGTGGTCATCCGCACCACCGAGAACATGCTGACGCTGATCCCCAACTCGTTGCGCGAAGCCGCCTACGCGCTGGGCACGCCGAAGTGGCGCGTCATCATGACCATCACGCTGAAGGCAGCGCGCGCCGGCGTGCTTACCGGGGTGCTGCTGGCACTGGCGCGCATCGCGGGTGAGACGGCGCCTTTGCTGTTCACCGCCTTGTCGAATCAGTTCTGGACGACCAACCTCGCGGCACCGATGGCCAGCTTGCCGGTGACGATCTTCAAGTTTGCGATGAGCCCGTACGAAAACTGGCAGAAGTTGGCATGGGCCGGGGTATTCCTGATCACCCTGGGTGTGTTGACGCTCAACATCATGGCGCGGGTTTTCTTCCGCAACAAACACTGATTCCGGAGTTCGCAGAACATGGACACCAAAGTCGAATTTGGCGTGACCGAAAAGCCCAAGCTGGCGGTTCGCGACCTGAACTTTTACTACGGCGCGTTTCATGCGCTCAAGCACATCAACCTCGAGATTCCCGAGAAGAAGGTCACCGCCTTCATCGGCCCGTCGGGCTGCGGAAAGTCGACACTGCTGCGCACCTTCAACCGCATGTTCGAGCTCTACCCCGAGCAGCGCGCCGAAGGCGAAATCATGATCGACGGCGAGAACATCCTGAAGTCGAAGCAGGACGTCTCGCTCATCCGCGCCAAGATCGGCATGGTCTTCCAGAAGCCGACGCCGTTCCCGATGTCGATCTACGACAACATCGCCTTCGGTGTTCGCTTGTTCGAGAGCTTGCCGCGCGCCGAGATGGACGAGCGCGTCGAGTGGGCCTTGAAGAAAGCCGCGCTCTGGAACGAAGTGCGTGACAAGCTCAATCAGAGTGGCTCCGGCCTGTCGGGTGGCCAACAGCAGCGCCTGTGCATTGCGCGCGGTATCGCCATCAAACCCGAAGTGCTGCTGCTCGACGAACCTTGCTCGGCACTGGACCCGATCTCCACCGGCAAGATCGAAGAACTGATCCACGAGCTGAAGAACGACTACACCGTCGTCATCGTCACGCACAACATGCAGCAGGCTGCGCGTTGTTCGGATTTCACCGCCTACATGTACCTGGGTGACCTGATCGAGTTCGGCCCGACGTCTGAGCTCTTCATGAAACCGAAGAAGAAGGACACCGAGGATTACATCACCGGCCGGTTCGGCTGATACGAGAGGCTACCAAGGAGCCAACATGACTGAAAAGCATCTGTCTACGCAATTCGACACCGAGCTGAGCGGCATTTCCACGCGGGTGCTGGAGATGGGCGGCCTGGTTGAGTCACAGGTGGCCCAGGCTGTCTACGCGCTGACCAATTTCAGCGGCGAAGTGGCCTCCGAAGTGCTGCGCAACGAAGAGCGCGTGAACGCGATGGAGATCGAGATCGACCGCGATCTGTCGACCATCATTGCGCGGCGCCAGCCGACGGCGCGCGATCTGCGGTTGCTGATCGCCATCTCCAAGACCATTGCCAACCTGGAGCGCGTGGGCGACGAAGCCGCACGCATCGCGCGCACGGTGCAGCGCCTGATCAACACCGGCGTGTCGAGCCGCTTGCGCCTGCCGGTGAACGACCTCGCGTATGAGTCGGAACTGGCGATCGCTCAATTGCGCAAGGCCCTGGATGCCTTTGCGCGGCTGGACATCGCCAAGGCCGTCGAAGTGCTCAAGCAAGACGACCAGATCGACCAGGAGTTCGATGGCCTGATGCGCAAGCTCATCACCTACATGATGGAAGACCCGCGCACCATTTCATCGAGCATCGACCTGGTGTTCGTGGCCAAGGCCATCGAGCGCGTGGGCGACCATGCGAAGAACCTGGCCGAAGTCATCATCTACATCGTCAAGGGCACCGACGTGCGGCACAACCCGGTCGAGACCGTGGAGTCGATGGTCAAGTGACGCGTGCCAACCCGGGGAGAAGACCATGAGTCAAGTTCTGGTGGTGGAAGACGAATCGGCGATCGCCGAGTTGATGTCGATCAACTTGCGTCACGCGGGCTACGAAGTCGTGGTGGCGACCACGGCCGACGAGGCCTTGCAGCAAGTCGACAAGGTGTTGCCCGACCTCGTGGTGCTCGACTGGATGCTGCCTGGCCAATCGGGCCTGCAGATCGCCAAACGTTGGCGCTCGCAGGCACGCACGCGCGAGTTGCCCATCATCATGTTGACGGCACGCGCTGAAGAGTCGGACAAGATCTCCGGGCTCGACGCCGGGGCCGACGATTACTTGACCAAGCCTTTCTCGACGCATGAACTGATGGCACGCATTCGTGCGGTGCTGCGTCGCAAGGCACCCGAAGCGCTGGATGCTGCAGTGGAAGTGGGATTGCTCAAGCTCGACCCGGCCACGCGCCGCGTGGCGCGGGACGGGCAAGAGGTGCGCCTCGGGCCAACGGAATTCCGCCTGCTGCATTTCTTCATGACGCACCCTGAGCGGGTGCACAGCCGATCGCAGTTGCTCGACCGCGTGTGGGGCGACCATGTCTTCATCGAAGAGCGCACGGTCGACGTTCACGTCAAGCGGCTGCGCGAGGCCCTGAGCCCGGTGCACTGCTCGCACATGATCGAAACCGTGCGTGGTGCGGGCTACCGCCTGACGCAGCAGGTGCAGACGCTGTCTGCCTAAATGGCGTGAACTGGCTGCTGCCGCGCCTCTTGACCGGCGCCGCCGTGATGGCGGTGGGGGGCTTCATCGGTTTTCTTGCTGGCGACCCCTTGCGTGCGCCTGTGGTGGGCTCGGTGATGGGGGGGGGCATCGGCGTGAGCGTGCTCGCCCTGATCGACACACTGCGTGGCTATCGGCTCATACATTGGCTGAGTGGCTCGCAGGAAAACCAGGCACCGCGTGATACCGGCTTCTGGGGCGAGATCGGCTACCGCGTCGAACGCTCCATTCGCAGCCGCGAAAAAGGCATGGAGCTGGAGCAGACGCGTCTGGCGCAGTTCCTTTCGGCGATGGAGGCCTCGCCCAACGGCGTGCTGCTGCTTGATGAAGGTGACCAGATCACCTGGTGCAACTCGATTGCCGCCGATCACTTCGGGTTGGACCCGACGCGAGACCGCCGCCAGCGCGTCACCAACCTCGTGCGCGCCCCCGCCTTCGTGGCCTATCTGCAGGCCGGTGAGTTCGGCGAGCCGGTGTTGATTCCCGAGCCGCGCGGACGAGGCACCTTGTCGATCTTGGTCCGGCCCTATGGGGAAGGGCTCAAACTCGTACTGTCTCAAGACGTGACCGAGCGCGAGCGCTCCGACGCGATGCGGCGCGATTTCGTGGCCAATGTGTCGCATGAGATTCGCACGCCACTGACTGTGCTCTCCGGTTTCATCGAGACCATGAGTAACCTGCCGCTCACCGAGGTGGAGCGCCGCCGCGTGCTGGTGTTGATGTCGCAGCAGACGCAGCGCATGCAGACGCTGGTGAGTGATTTGCTCACGCTGGCCCAGCTCGAAGGCAGCCGCCGCCCGCCGAGCGACCGCTGGGTGGCCGTCAGCAAGCTGCTCGGTCAGGCACATGCCGATGCGGCGGCACTGTCGATGGGGCGCCACCAATTCACCGTGACGGATGCCGATGCAGCGCAGTTGGCCGGCACCGAGAGCGAGTTGATGAGTGCCGTCGGCAACCTGGTGACAAACGCCGTGCGCTACACGCCCGAAGGTGGCCGCATCGGCGTCAGCTGGCGCATGCGTGACGACGGCTCTGGCGAAATCACCGTCAGCGACACCGGCATTGGTGTGGCGCGCGAACACATCCCGCGCCTGACTGAGCGCTTCTACCGCGTCGACGGTAGCCGTTCGCGCGAAACGGGCGGCACGGGCTTGGGGCTGTCCATCGTGAAGCACGTGGTGCAGCGCCATGGCGGTGAGCTCGATGTGCAGAGCGAGCCCGGCAAGGGATCGAGCTTCAGCCTGGTCTTTCCGCCGGCGCGTGTGCGCCTCGTTGAACCTGCACCTGACGCCAAGCGCTTCACCCGCGCGAGCGATCAGACCATTTCGGGCTGATCGCTTCGGGCTGACGTGGGCGGGTCAGCGGGCTGGGAAGCTCTCGCTGTTGCGCCGGTAGACGGCGATGACCTCTTCCTTGTCGGAAGGGCGTTGCTCACGGGCCATCAGCAACCAGCCGGGTGCGGCCTGCGCACGCTGCGAGACGGTTTCGGTCAGCAGCAAAAACTCGCAGCGCGTGTTGTTTCCGCTGGCCGTGCCGTCGACCCGATAGTCGCCGAAGAACTCCAGGGCGGCCAGTTGGGCTCGTGTCATACCGGGTGCTGCGATGCAGGCGTCCCGCGGCACATATTGGGCGATTCGGGTGATCAGCGGCCGGTAGCTGCGTGCATAGTCGAACAGCGGCAGGCCCAGCGTCATCAACAGCAACCAGCACAATGCTACGCCGCTGGCGGGCAGCACCATGCTCTTCCACAAGGGGTGGCGGTGGCGCCCGGTGCGCCATTGCACCAGCCACAGCCACGCCACCGTGGCCACCGCGGCTAACACCAAGGCCACGGCCGAGAAGCTGGGCACGAAGCCGGGCGCGAGGCGCGTCACGTTGGCTGCAGGTTTGGCAGGGATGCCGGTGTAGACAGACAGGTAGACGACCCAGATCGCAATCGCCAAGACGCTGAAGAAGAACACCGAGAACCAGTCGATCGCCGAGGCTGTGCCGCGGTGCAGCGTGGGCAGCGCGAATGAGGCCAACACGGCCAGGGGGGGCAGCACCAGCATCAGCGCGCGGTCAGACCCACCCATCGCGATGCACGCGGCAAGCCCGACCAATGCACAGCCGAGCGGCACGAAAATGTGCCGATGCAACAGGTGATTGCGCCAGCGCCAGAGCGTCCACAGAGCCAGCGGCCAGGCTGGCCACATGAACCACGCGAAGAGGCGGGCAACGCTGAAGGCCTCGGCGGCGTCGTCGTACTTTTCCAGGCGCCAGCCCCATGCGCCCAGGGCCGTGGCAACCAGCACCGCAAGGACTGCGGAGACCACGACCCAGATTGCGAAACGCCGTGCCGGTTCGTAGCTGGAGCGCGCGCAGGCAACGGCGCCCGCTGCGGCCAACAGCATCGCGATGCTGGGCGCACCGCTGGCGGCAAGCGCGGGCAGGGCGGCCAGCACGGCAATGCGGCTTTGCCAGGGTCGGAAAGGGCTCGCCGATAGCGCGTACAGAAACAGCGCCACGCTGGCCAACTGCACGAGTTCGGGCGTGGTTTCGTGGCCCAACTGCAGCAAGCCGAGCGACGCGATCAACGCCAGCAAGGCGCCGTCGGCAATGGCGCGGGCATAGTCGATCGGGCTGGCTTCACCACCAAAAGCGAAGGGCACGGGCTGCGCCGCATCGGTGCGGGCCAGGTGATAGGTGCTGTACCAGGTCAGCAAGAAGCTCAGGCCCAGCAGGATGGTGAAGGGGATGCGCGCCGCCAGCTCCGGGCTCATCCAGGGACCGAGCAACTTGATGAAGCAGGCGCCCAGCCAGTAAGGGAGCAGAGCAGCATCGGCCGGCAAGCCGCCGACCATCGGCGACAGCCACGCGGTGTGGTTCTGCGCGATGTTCACCATGTAGCCGAAGGCGATGAGGTCAGCGCTCTTCCATGGGTCGCGGCCGAACAGGCCGGGCAGCAGATAGGCCGCGCAGAACAGCAGCAGTGCGACGCGTGGCAGGCGGCTGGCCGCACGCTCGGTCACGAGGGCAGGGTTCGGAGAGTTCAAGGTGTCATCGATTTAAGCAGACGGCGATGATGCAGCAACTTCGCCATCGGATGAATGCTTGCGCCAATGAAAAAGGCAGCCGAAGCTGCCTTTGCATGTGTCCGCGTGGGACGCTTATTTCTTGAGGTGCGCAAACTTGTTGCGGAACTTCTCGACGCGGCCGCCCAGGGAGTCGACGCTTTTCTGCGTGCCGGTGTAGAACGGGTGCGATTCGCTGGTGGTTTCGAGCTTGAAGAGCGGGACTTCGCGGCCATCTTCCAGCTTGATGGTTTCCTTGGCCTGAGCGCACGAGCGCGTCACGAACTTGAAACCGTTGGACAGGTCGACGAAGCAAACGTCGCGGTAGTTGGGGTGAATGCCGTCTTTCATGGAGAAACCTCTTCGCTGTGAGTGCCGGGAGCCACGCTGAACCCTTCAGCGCACTTTCCAGAATGCGGAAAACCAATGATTATAAATGCAAAAACGCCCCGAAGCATCGAGAGATGAACGATCGCGCCGTAGGCGTCGATCCCATCGAGCAACAACCCACGGAGCCGGCTTTGCCGGGCCGCCTGGTTGGCGCCCCTCGGGGGCAGGAGCGAAGCGACTGGGGGGGCTCTGTCTCAGCCGCCGCGCCGCATCATGTCGAAGAAATCGTGATTGTTCTTCGTGGACTTCATCTTGTCGAGGATGAACTCCATCGCCTCGATCTCGTCCATCGGGTACAGCAGTTTGCGAAGAATCCAGGTCTTCTGCAGGATCTCAGGCTGCAGCAGCAGTTCTTCACGGCGGGTGCCGCTCTTGTTGATCAGGATCGACGGGTAGACGCGCTTCTCGGCCATGCGGCGGTCGAGGTGGATTTCGCAGTTGCCCGTGCCCTTGAACTCTTCGTAGATCACTTCATCCATGCGGCTGCCGGTATCGACCAGCGCGGTGCCGATGATGGTCAGCGAGCCACCTTCTTCGACATTGCGCGCGGCGCCGAAGAAGCGCTTCGGGCGCTGCAGTGCATTCGAGTCCATACCGCCGGTCAGCACCTTGCCTGACGAGGGCAGCACGTTGTTGTAGGCGCGGGCGAGGCGGGTGATGGAGTCCAGCAGGATCACCACGTCACGCTTCATCTCGACCAGGCGCTTGGCGCGCTCGATCACCATTTCGGCGACCTGCACATGGCGTGCAGCGGGCTCGTCGAAGGTCGAACTGATGACTTCGCCGCGCACGGTGCGAACCATTTCGGTCACTTCTTCCGGGCGCTCGTCAACGAGCAGCACGATCAGGTAGACCTCGGGGTGGTTGGCCACCAGCGCATGCGCCAGCTGCTGCATCATCACCGTCTTGCCGGTCTTGGGCTGCGCGACCAGCAAGGCGCGCTGGCCTTTGCCGATCGGGGCGATCAAGTCGATGATGCGGCTGGTGACGTTCTCTTCGCTCTTGATGTCGCGTTCGAGCTTGAACTGTTCCTTCGGGAACAGCGGCGTCAAGTTCTCGAACATGATCTTGTGCTTGCTCTCCTCGGGTGTCACGCCGTTCACGCGGTCCACCTTGACCAACGCGAAGTAACGCTCGCCGTCCTTCGGAACGCGCACTTCGCCTTCGATGGCGTCACCCGTGTGCAAGTTGAAGCGGCGGATCTGGCTTGGCGACAGGTAGATGTCGTCGGTCGACGCCATGTAGCTCGCATCGGGCGCTCGGAGGAAGCCGAAGCCGTCGGGCAGCACTTCAAGCACGCCGTCGCCGAACACCTGCTCGCCGCCCTTGGCGCGCTTTTTCATGATCGCAAACATCAGCTCCTGCTTGCGCATGCGGGCGACGTTCTCGATCTCCAGCTCTTCGCCCATCGTGATGAGGGCGGAGACGTGGAGTGCTTTCAGTTCGGAAAGATGCATGGGCGGTGCCCCTGGGTGATTGCCTGTTGACTGATATCAGCCAAGGCTGGTGTTTTGCGGTTGAAGCCACCAGCGACTCAGATGCAGCCGAGGTGGAAACGCGCGTTGCGAGCAGGTATGCGAAACGCTGGAGTGGGGGGCCGAACCGACGCGCCTCAAAGGGCGTGGTGGCTAAGTCTTCAGGCGGTGGCGTTGGTGGGCCTCATGAGCCCGCGGCCAGTGCCACCGCGATTGACGTGATTATAGATGACCGTCGAGGAACGCCGTCAACTGGGCTTTCGACAAGGCGCCCACCTTGGTGGCGGCCAGTTGGCCGCCTTTGAACAGCATCAGGGTCGGAATGCCGCGAATGCCGAACTTGGCGGGCACGTCACGGTTCTCGTCCACATTCAGCTTGGCGATTTGCAGGCGGCCGTCGTAATCCTTGGACACTTCGTCCAGAATGGGCGCGATCATCTTGCAAGGGCCGCACCATTCGGCCCAGTAGTCCACCAGCACGGGCTTGTTCGCCTGAAGCACGTCGCTGTCGAACGATGCATCGGTGGTGTGTTTGATCAATTCACTGCTCATTGTCTTGTCCTCAGGCTGATGCTGCTCCTTGCGAGCGGCAAGGCAAAATGATTCTGACACAAAGCCTCCTCCGGCGTTGCCTGCGGCGCGCTCAAGCTTTCTATGGCATTGATAGCTCGTTTGTCCCTTGAAATGCCGCTTGTGTGGGCCGACATCGCCGCTCGTGGATCGGCATGGGCCCAAGCACGAGGTGTCGATCTGCAATCGGCGGTTGTGCTGGTGCCGTTTGCCCAGCACCTGGCTCCCGCACGGAAAGCCTGGGTTCAGCGAAGCGGGTGGCAGCCGCGCATCGAGACCACACACACGCTGGCCGCCTCTCTCGGCCCGTCGCCGCGTGGCGATGACGGGCAACTCACGCTCGACGTCAGCACCGATCGGCTGAACGCGGCTCGCATGCTGCGTTCGCAATCGTGGGTGCGCAAGGACCCGCTGGCGTTCGACGAAGCCGTCGCGGCCGTGGTGGCGACTGCCCATGCGCTGACCAAGGCCGCAGTCGCCATCCGACCGGATTTGCGCGCCGCGCATTGGCAGCAGGGTCGCGAACTGTTGGGCTCTTCAAGTGGCCCCGGCGCCAGCGAGCGCGCCTTGGCACGCTTGGCACTGGAGTGGGCTGCATTGGCGCCACCGAGGCCCACTGACGCCTTGTTTTCGCTGGCGCCCTCGGCGTGGATCGCAATACAGGCGGGTGGGGAAGACGCCCTGACATTGCAACTGCTGTCGTCTGCGCCCGAGTCGACGGCCTGTGTCGCGCTGGACTGCGATGCACCTGCTGTCGCCTCACTCGCGCCGCATCTTTCGCTCGCCGCCTGCGACGGCTTCGAACATGAAGCCGAATGCGCTGCGGCCCAGGTATTGGCTCATTTGCAGCAAGGTGAGGCGCCGGTGGCCCTGGTCGCGCAAGACCGCGTGCTGGTGCGGCGGGTGCGCGCGCTTCTCGAGCGGCAGCAGGTGAGCCTGCTCGATGAAACGGGCTGGAAGCTCTCGACCACACGCGCTGCCGCGCAGGTCATGACCCTGTTGCGAGCCGCCAACCCCGCTGCGTCGACCGATCTGTGGCTGGACTGGCTCAAGGCCGGTGCCTGGCCCGACGCAAGACGAGCCGTTGTCGATCTGGAATCGGCCTGTCGTCGCGAAGCCTGGAGCCAAGCCTCTGCGATCGACGTCAACCGACTGAACGCAATCGCGGCCGATTTGCATGCGAATGCGACGGCGGTATTGCACGGCCTGGCCGTCGATCGCCGGCAGCCCTTGTCTCTGTGGTTGAGCGCGCTTCAGAAAGCGCTGAAAGACAGCGACGCGTGGGGTGCCTTGACCGGTGACGAGGCCGGTGCGCAAGTTTTGCAGGTGCTTCGCCTTGCTGACCCCGCAGCGTGGGCGGGTCAGCAGGCAGCGCAGACCATGATGACGCTGGACGACTTCAGTGCATGGGTCGATGGCGCATTGGAAGACGCTTCTTTCATCCCTGCCGCCCCGCCAGAGCAGCCCAGCGTGGTCATCACGCCGCTCACGCGTGTGATGCTGCGGCCGTTTGCGGCCATCGTTTTTCCGGGTGCGGACGATCACCATCTGGGCGCAGTCGCCGCGCCGCAGCCGCTGTTGAACGATGCCCAGGCGCTGGCGCTCGGCGTGCCCACCGCGGCGCAGCGGCGCGATGCAGAAACCCTGGCCTTTGCGCATGCCGTCAGTGCTGCGCCGGTCAGCTTGTTCTACCGGCGCAGCGAGGGCGCCGAGCCTTTGTCGCAAAGCCCTGTCGTTGAACGCCTGGGCTTGCAATTGCAGCGAGCCGGCCGCGCCTTCACGCCGTGGGCCGACCCGCGACACGAGCAGCGCATCTCGCCGACACCGATCGGCATCCCTTCCCCCAGCGCCGCCACGTTGCTGCCCCAAAAGCTCTCGGCCAGCGCCTGTGAAGCCTTGCGTGCCTGCCCCTATCGCTTCTATGCGCTGAATCTGCTGCGCCTGCGCGAGGCCGATGAGCTCGATGCCGAGATCGAGAAACGCGACTACGGTACCTGGTTGCATGCCGTGCTGATGGCGTTTCACGAGCAGCGCGCTCAACCCGATTCGGCCGAAGCCGAATGCGCGCGGCTGATGGCCGTCGCGCAGCAGCAGAAGCTGGCCTACGGACTCGACGATGCCGACTTCCTGCCCTTTGAAGCCGGCTTTGCCGAACTCGCACCGCGCTACATCGCCTGGGTTCACCAGCGCGACGGACAAGGCGCGCAATGGTGGCAGGGTGAACTCGACCGGCAAATGCAGCCACCCGAATGGCATGGCATCGCCTTGCACGGCCGCATCGATCGCCTCGACCAGGTGCGCGGTGATCAAGGCGCCGCCATCGAGTTGATCGACTACAAGACCGGCAGCGCCGGTGCCTTGCGCGACAAGGTGAAACAGCCCCTCGAAGACACGCAACTCGCGTTCTACGTTGCGCTGATGCAAGGCGAAACCAAGCTGCCTTTGCAGGCCATGTACCTCGCACTCGGCCGCAAGATTGAAACCATCGTGCACCCCGATGTGGAAGACAGCGCCCGGGCCTTGGTGCAAGGCTTGGCGCACGATCTGGGTCACATCCGCCAAGGTGCCGGCATGCCCGCCCTGGGCGAAGGCCAGGTCTGCGACTTTTGCGAAGCACGCGGCCTGTGCCGCCGTGATCATTGGACGACCTCATGACCGCGCCCGCCTACCAGGCCGACGGCCAGCCCACCACGCGCGAGGCCTTCTATGCCATCGCCTGCGACCCGCAGCGCAGCGTGGTCGTCGAGGCCTGTGCCGGCGCGGGCAAGACCTGGATGCTGGTGTCGCGGATCATGCGTGCCTTGCTCGACGGCGCCAAGCCGCACGAGATCCTGGCCATCACCTTCACCCGCAAGGCCGCGGGCGAAATGCGTGAACGCCTGAACGACTGGCTGCGCGAATTCGCCTCGCCGCACATGAGCGACGAACAGCGAGCGCGCGAGCTGGTGATGCGCGGCGTGGCGCCTGCACAGGCGCATGCTCTCGCACCCGCGCTGGCCGGCTTGTACGAGGGCATGCTCGCGAGCGGGCGCAGCGTCGAGATCCGCACCTTCCACGCGTGGTTCTCGCAGCTGCTGCGCGCCGCGCCGCTCGACCTGCTGGCCGAGCTGGGCCTCGCGCCCGGCATGGAGCTGATGGAAGAGCTCGACGACCACAGCGCCGCCGTGTTCCGCCGCTTCCACACCGCCATCCTGGCCGATGACGGGTTGCGTGCCGACCATGCCGCGCTGGTGCAGCGCCGTGGCCGCGACCAGGTGCGAGCGTGGTTCGATGCCGCGCTGCAAAAGCGCGTCGAGCTGGAGCTGGCCGACCGGGCTGGCGTGCTCGAATCCAGCGTGCCGCCACCCGCGGGTTCGGGCCACCCCACCGATGTGCTGCAAAGCGTGCCGTGGCGAGAGACGCTGCGCGAACTGGCGATCGCGTTGGCACTCGGCGGCGTGAAAGCACAAGACGCGGCGACTGGCCTGGTCATGGCACTCGCCCACACCGATTCGCAAGCGGTCTACGCCGAGGTCCGCGACGCCTTGTTCACCAAGGCCGCCACGCCGCGCAAGCTCGGCAACGTGCCGAACCTGCTCTCCGTGCAAGCCGAGGTCGACGCCATCGCCGCGCTGGTGCAGCAACACGAGGCCCACACCGAACACCTGCAGCTGGTGCGTCTGTCGCGCGTGCTGCTGAATGAACTGGCTGCCTACAAGCGCACGCGCGGCCTGGCCGACATGGCCGACCTGGAGCGCTGTGCGCTGGCCTTGCTGCGCGATGCCACGCTCTCAGGCTGGGTGCAGGAGCGGCTGGACACGCGCATTCGCCATGTGCTGATCGACGAGTTCCAGGACACCAGCCCTTTGCAGTGGCACGCCCTGCACAGCTGGCTGTCGGCCTACGCAGGCGCGGGGGGCGGGCAGAGCGGTCAGCGCCCGCCGGGCGTCTTCATCGTGGGCGATCCCAAGCAGAGCATCTACCGCTTCCGCCGTGCCGAGCCGCGCGTGTTTGCCGCGGCGCGCCAGTTCGTGAGCGAGGGCCTGGGTGGCTCGTGGCTCGCCTGCGATCACACGCGGCGCAACGCCCCCGAGGTGCTCGCCGCCATCAACCAGGTGTTCAGCACCGCCACGCAACAAGGCGACTACAGCGACTTTCGCACCCACACCACCGAGCTCGGCCCGATGGCCGGTGCCGGCGTGCTGGCCTTGCCGCCGGTGCTGCGGCCGCCCAAGCCGGCGAAGGGCGAAGAGCCTGCGCCGGCCGAATGGCGAGACAGCCTCACCGTGCCGCGCCACGAGCCGGAGGAGTTGCTGCGCGAGCAAGAGGCGCGCTGGGTGGCGCAGGCCGTTCACGAGCTGATGCAGACCGGCCAGGCGCGCCCGGGCGAGATGTTCGTGCTGTGCCGCAAGCGCGCGTCTCTGCGTCTCGTGGCGCAGGCGTTGCAAGCCTTGCATGTGCCGTTCGCTGCGGCCGAAGACTTTGCTTTGATGTCGGCACCTGAAGTGCGTGATCTGGTGGCTGTGCTCGACGTGCTGGCGTCGCCGTCGCACCGCCTGTCGCTGGCGCATGCGTTGCGCAGCCCGTTGTTCGGCGCCAGCGATGATGATCTGGTGGCCTTGGCGCTCGCAGCTGAGCGCAGCGGCGACTGGTGGGCCGCGCTGACGCAAACCGATCACTCCGATCGCCCGGCCTTGCAACGCGCGAGTTCGCTGCTGCTGGCGTGGCAAGAGGCGGCGCGCCAGCTGCCGCCCCACGACCTGCTTGATCGCATCGTCTTCGAAGGCCAGTACCGCGAGCGCGTGGTCGCGGTGGTGCCCGCCGAGCGCCGGCTCGCCGCGCTCGACGCCATCGCCGCGCTGCTGAGCCAGGCGCTGATGCTCGATGGCGCGCGCTACGCCACGCCCTACAACTTCGTCCGTGCGCTCAAGCGCCGGGCGATCAAGGTGTCGGCGCCGGTACAGCCCGATGCAGTGCAACTGCTGACGGTGCACGGTGCCAAGGGGCTTGAGGCCAAGGTCGTGTTCGTGATGGATGCGCAGCCCGAGGCGAGCAACCCCGACACCGCCACCTTGCTGGTCGACTGGCCTGTTGAAGCGGACAGACCGGCGCGCTGCGCCTTCATTTACTCCGAGAGCCGCTGCCCCCCGTCGCTGCAGGCCTTGCTGGAGCAGGAGCGCGTGGCCCGGCAGCGTGAGGAGCTCAATGGCCTCTACGTGGCGATGACGCGCGCCCGCGAGCGGCTGGTGTTCAGCCGCACCGAACCGCACCGGGCCGCGCCGTCGTGGTGGGAGCGCGTCGAGAGCCTGGTGCAGGCCTGGGAGCCTGCTGCAGTGCATCAAACCCGGCATGCCGATGGCAATGGGGCGATCGTCATGCGGGCCTTGCCGATGTGGGCACCCGAACCGGCGTTGCCTCGCCCGCCGCGCGAGGCCGACAGTGACGTCTCTCGCCTGGGCCAGGCTGTTCACCGCGTGTTGGAATGGGCCAGCGCGTCGGCCGGGTCCTTGGCGGACATCGATCACTTGGCGGCGGCCGCAGCCGGCGAATTCACCGTCGCCGCGGCCGAGGTGACACGCGTCGCCGGCATCATCTGGCGCAGCCCGGCCTGCCAGCCCTTTTTCGCGGGTCAGGGTCTGCTGTGGGCCGGCAACGAGGTGCCGGTGGCCGATGCCGGCGAGCTGCTGCGCATCGACCGCCTGGTGCAGGTGGCAGGCGCCGATCAGCCCGTCTGGTGGGTGCTCGACTACAAGCTCGCGCTGCAACCCCAGGCCCAGGCCGAGTACCGCGAGCAAATGCTGCGCTACCGCAAAGCGGTGATGGCGCTGCAGCCGGGCGAGCTGGTTCGCTGTGCGCTGATCAACGGCCTGGGGCAGGTGATCGAGGTCGCTTGACCGATGTCAACGGAGGGCGGGTAGTTCCTCTTGAAGCCGGGTGCCGCGGGCGCACACTGGTGACGACCGAATAAGGCCGTCTTTTCGAGGCTGATCCGCGCATTGCGTCACGCCGTGGAGTCGTCCAATCGATGAGTGCCGCTTACTTTCGCGCGGCCTGCCCATGCGCCTCCATGCTTGAATCTGATCGCCCTGCTGCCAAGCCCAACCCGACGCGGATGTTCGGCCGCTTCGAGCTGCGCCAATTGCTCGGGAAAAGCGACCGCACGATGGCGTGGCTGGCGTTCGACCCGCGCTCGACGCAGGAGCTGATGCTCACCTTGCCGCGCGTGCAGCCCGCCAACGCCGAGGCGGTGGACCTTTGGCTGGCCGATGCCAAGCACGCCGCCCGGCTCAACCACCCGAACCTGGCCCACGTTGTCGAAGTGGGCGTGCAAGACCACTGGCCTTACGTCGCCGTTGACCGTGCCCTGGGCTCGACGCTCGGCGAACGCCTGGCCGCCCAGCGCCAGCTGCCGCCCGACGAAGCGGTGGGCTGGCTCATCCAGCTGCTCGAAGGCCTGGCTTTCGCGCACGACGCCGGCCTGGCCCATGGCGACCTTCAGCTGCACCAGGTGCTGGTGAGCGAGCAAGGCACGGTGCGCGTGATGGCGATCGGTGCCAGCCTGGCTGCCACGGCCCATGCCGACCCCACCAACGATCGGGCGATGCCGCTCGACCCCAACCGCCTGCGCCACGCCCGCCAGGCCGGCGTGCGCGACGTTCTCACCGCCGGCATCCTGCTGCACCAGTTGCTGAGCGGCACGGCGGTGCTGGACGAGCCCGACACCGGCCGCGTGATCGACCGCCTGCCGCCGCAGGGCCGCGAGCTGGTCCGCTTGCCGTGGACCACGCCGCAGCCGGTGCCCGAAGCGCTGCGCGCCATTGCCAACCGCGCCACTGCATCGCAGGAGCGCCAGCGCTATCACAACGCCAGAACACTGCTTGCCGCACTCAACGGCTGGCGCGAAACCGCTGCGCAAGACAACGTCGGCGCACTGGCCTTGCTGGTCGACCGCCTGCGCACCGTGGGCCACCTGCCAGCGGCGCCCGGCGTGGGTGCACGCGTGGCCAGGCTGGCCGTGGCCGAGAGCCAGCGCACCGACGAGATGGCCGAGCAGATCCTGCAAGACATGGGGCTCAGCTTCGAGCTGCTGCGCACCGTCAATTCGGCGCAGGTGCAGGGCACGCAGATCGCGGGCAACGGGCCGGTGCTGACGATCCGCCGCGCCATTGCGCTCGTGGGCCTGAAGGGCGTGCGCCAGGCGGCAGCCTCGCTGCGCGCGTGGCCCGGCCCACTGTCCGAAACGCATGCCACGGCCTTGCAGCGCCTGATGGAGCGTGTTCGCCTGGCAGGCCACACCGCACAGGCCTTGCGACCGGCAGGTTACGACCCGGAGGTCGTCTACCTCATCGCGATATTGCAGAACCTCGGGCGACTGATGGTGCAGTACCACTTTCCCGAAGAGGCCGATCAGATCCGCCAGCTGATGCAAAGCCAGCCGGCCGCACAGCCCGGCGAGCCCGAGCTGGCCGGCATGACCGAAGAAGCCGCCGCATTTGCCGTGCTGGGTGTCGACATCGAATCGCTGGGTGCTGCCGTCGCCAAGCACTGGGGCCTGACCGACGAGGTGCTGCACATGATCCGCCGCCTGCCGGTCAACAACCCCGTGCGCGTGGCCGACAGCGATGGCGACATGCTGCGCATCGCCGCCAGCGCGGCCAACGAAGCGGTCGACGTGATCACGCAGCTGCCGCCGACCCGCGTTGCTGCAGGCCTGGCCCATGTGGCGCAGCGCTACGCACGCGCCTTGTCGATCACCGTCAAAGACATCAGCGAAGGGCTGCAGGCCGCGCGCGGCAGCCTGCAAAGCGGCCCCTCGGCGCGCGTTCCACAGGCGCCGAACCGTGAAGACGTGGAGCAAGGCGAGCCTGGCACCACGGAGTTTTCGGCCTTGCTCGCTTCACGCAACCGCTGATCCCGACACGCCCCGCCATGGCATCGACCTCTGTCGACACACTGGGCCGCTTCGAGCTGCGCAGAAAACTCGGCGAGGGCGCGCAGGCCACCGTGTGGCTCGCATTCGACCCCCGCCTCGAGCGCGAGGTGGCCGTCAAGCTGATGCATGTGGACGCCAACGCGCTGGCGGTCAACCAATGGCTGCAAGAGGCACGCAGCGTGAGCCGCCTCAACCACCCGCACATCGTGCCGGTGTTCGAGGCCGACGTGCACAACCAGCAGCCCTACCTCGTCTTCGAATACGTGCCCGGCCCCACGCTCACCGCGCACCTGCGGGCCCGTGGTGCCATGCCGGCGCGTGAAGCGGTGGAGATGATGGTGGGCGTGCTGGATGCACTGCAGGTGGCGCACGCTGCCGGCGTGGTGCACCGCGACCTGAAGCCCTCGAACATCCTCGTCGACGGCAGCGGCCGCGCGCGGGTGATGGACTTCGGCATCGCCGCGCGGGTCAACGACCAGGCCAACCAGCAGCAGGTGGTGGGCACGCCCGGCTACATGTCGCCCGAGGCCACGCACGGCATGAAGCCGTCGCCCGGCATGGATGTGTTCGCGGCCGGCGTGGTGCTGGCCGAGATGCTCTCGGGCAAGCAGCTCATTGCCGAGAAAGACCCGTACCGCGCCATGTACCGCGTGGCCCACGAAGACCTGGCCTTGCCGGCGGGCATGGCGCCCGACGTCGACGACGCCTTGGGCGCCATCGTGCTGCGCAGCCTGGCGCGCGATGTGTCCAAGCGCTATGCGAGTGCCGCCGAATTGCGCGACGCCTTGCAGCAGTGGCTCGCGCCTGCGCTGGTCGAGAGCCCTGCCGGCAGTGGCAGCAGCGGCACGCTCGAGTTCCTGCTGCGCCGCATGCGGCACAAGACCGACTTCCCGGCGCTGTCGGATTCGGTGGGCCGCATCCAGCGCGTCGCGAATTCCGAGAACGAAAGCCTGGCCAGCCTCTCGGGCGAGATCCTGAAAGACGTGGCGCTGACCAACAAGCTCTTGCGCATGGTCAACACCGCGCGCTACAGCCATGCGGGCGGCGGCAACATCAGCACCGTCTCGCGGGCCGTGGCGCTGATCGGCTTTGCCGGCATCCGCAACATGGCGCTGAGCCTGGTGCTGCTGGAGCACATGCACGACAAGGCCCATGCCAACCTGCTGAAAGAAGAGTTCCTCCGCTCGCTGATGGCCGGCTCGCTGGCGAGCGAGTTGTTCGGTGCCGAGCGCGAAGGCGAAGAGGCCTTCATCGGCGCCATGTTCCAGAACCTCGGGCGCCTGCTCACCGAGTTCTACTTTCCCGAAGAAGCGCGCCAGGTGCGCAGCCTGGTCGGCGCCGCTATCGCCAAGGCGCCTGCCACCACGCGCAGCGCGAACCTAGAGCACGCGGCATCGATCAGCGTGCTGGGCCTGAGCTTCGAAGAGCTGGGCCTGGGTGTCGCCAAGACCTGGGGCCTGCCCGAAGGCCTGCAGCGCTGCATGCGCCGCCCGGCCGGCGCGCCGCCCAGCCGCATCTGCGACAAGGCCGACCGCGCGCAGTGGGTGGCCGTGGCCGCCAATGAAGTGACCGACGCGCTGATGAAGGCCGAGCCCGGCCGCGCGAGCGCCGCCGTGGCCGCGGTGGCCGAGCGCTACACCAAGGCGCTGGGTGTCAGCACGCGCGACATGCAGGCTGCCACCGTGCTGGCGCAACAGCGGCTGGGCGAACTGGCGCAGGCCATGAGCCTGCGCGTGCAGCCCGGCTCGCCGATGCAGCGCCTGCTGGTGCCGCCCGGCAACGGCACTGCAACGCAGGTCGAATACGACAGCCTCGCCGAGCATGCACTGCACGCCACGATGCCGGTGGCCCGCGAGCCCGAAGCCGCCGGCGATGCGTTCGATCACCAGGCTGCCATCAACATGCTCGCTGCGGGCATACAGGACATCACCAACACGATGGTCGAAGACTTCAAGCTCAACGAAGTGCTGCGCATGATCCTCGAGACCATGCTGCGCGCGCTGGGCTTTCGCCGCATCATCTTCTGCCTGCGCGACCCGAAGACCGACACGCTGACAGGCCGCTTCGGGCTCGGTGAGGGCGTGGAGCTGTTGTCGCCCAAGTTCAAGGTGCCGTTGAAGCCGGCGGTCGGCACGGCCATCGATCTGTTCGCTGCCGTCTGCATCAAGGGCGCGGACACCTTGATCGCGGATGCCACCGTCACACAGATCGCCGGCCGCCTGCCCGCCTGGTACCGGCAGGCCGTCAACGCACCGGCCTTTCTGCTGCTGCCCTTGATGATGAAGGGCGCGCCCTTCGCCCTGATCTATGCGGACAAGGCGCAGCCCGGTGCGATCGAGCTGGGCGAGAGGGAACTCTCGCTCTTGCGAACCCTGCGTAACCAGGCCGTGATGGCCTTCAAGCAGGCGAGTTAGGGCCGGGCAGAGGCCGCTCCTCGATGTGTGCAGGCCGCGGCGCTCAAGCTTGCGCAGCGTCTTGTAGGTGTGCCCGCGCTTGAGCGACTGGATCAGTTGCGACCTCGCTCCTTGAGCATTCCGTAGGCACCGGCGTTCGGTCAGACACTTCCTACTCGCTGCGGGCTCCTCATCCGACCACGTGTCGCGCGGGGCACCGGTGGTGGCCGGCGTGGCCCCCGTCTATCGTTGCTTTCACGTTCACTCCAGCAGGAGACGATCATGAAATCAACGAAAACGAAGAACCGGTCAAAGTCGGACAGCAAGGTCCAAGGCGAAGGCGACTACGAAGCCGCTCGTCGCTATGACGAAGCCGCACGCGGTTTTGCCCAGTCTGGGAAGGTGGAGCCAGCAGCACGCAAGGCCGAGCCGCGCGATGCCCGCGAAGCCGGTGACATCGAGCGGGCCGAAGAGATCGGCAAGTCCCGCAGCAAAGGCGAGGACCCCGGAGACGCCCGGTGAACCGAAGACGTTCGGGCCAGACGCACTCGGCCACCGAAACAGGCTCCGCGCCGCGGCTGCCGCACGAGCACGACGAGTCTTCAGACAGCCAAGCCAGCGAGGTGCGGCCCATCATCAAGCAAGCCCACGACGACCTTGCGTCCGGCAAGGTCGATACCGACCGCAGCCTGCCGATGCACCGAGCCTACGAACGCCAGAAAGAAGGCTCCACCGCGGGCAAGAACACCATCAAGAACACTGACAAAAGAAAAGGGGACAGGACGTGAGCGCCCAACTCCCTGAAATAGAAAACGACCGCCATCAACACACCGCCAAATACCTGATCCTGCTGAAGGACGAAACGGCCCAACGGGCCTTGCTGTTCGGCGGTGACCATCGCTATCTGACCGAGCTGATCGACGAAGACGGGCTGGTGCTCGAGAACCTGATCCGCTTCGGCACCGCCTGCCCGCCGCCGAGAGACTTGGCGCTTGATGCCGTGATCTCGTGGCAGGCATCGCGACAGCACCTGGACCTGCGATGTTTTGCGCTTGGCTGAGTTCAGCCTGAAGGGCAAGGTACGGGGGGTTGTCGAGAAGAGGGTTGACGAGCCTTACCATCGCCTACCAAAACCAGAACCCCAGTAAACATGCGGGTTTGCGGGCCGTTGACCTTCCGAAGTGAAGCGCCAAAGTGACACACGAATCTCTAATGTATCAGCACGCGACAACGCGGATTCAGTAGAACTTTGTCTGGCGAAGGCGCCGTGCCCGACGCATGAGCAGACAAAATGGGGCACCCGATGAGTGCCCCATTTGGGCTAGCTAAGTCTCTGCGTTACTTTTTCTTAGGCGGACTGGTAGGCACCTTGCGATGCTCAACAACTGTCGTCTTCGGATGAGTCTTCGCATACCCCGGTGAGACGATGCGACCTGTACCAGCATCGCGGGGAATAGTTACTGTCTTCGTGGCCATGGTGGGCCTTTCTGGCGTATCGCCGTTAGCACGAGTACCGAGGCTTCAACTGGCGCTTTCCATGGCAAGATATCCGTGTGACTGGACGCATCTGCAACGGTGCCCCATCCCCTCCCCGGTACGAACTGGGGCGCATTGAGCCGGGCTGCAATCCCGGCTTTTTGCGTTGTGGAAGGATAACAACAAGGGACACTATATATGGGGTCTTTGGGGTCATCAAGCACTACAGATAGCGCTTTACCCCAATGGGCTTGCCTCGACAGAAGGCCGCGCTTGCGCTGCGCAGTAGCAACATCTGCAGGCTTCGATGCGATGCCGTTTCTCATCATTGAGTGGCGCCATCGTCAGACGCTCGAAGTTTTCCTGTCGACTCGCGGCCATTGCTCATGCCATGGGCCAAGCAGTCCCCCAAACTTGAGGCTGGTCTCGTGCATCCCCAGCTGACTTAGTGAGAATGATGCGGAAGACGCGTCTCGCGCAAGCAAGGGGCATAGGGGGATAGGAGCTTGTCGCGCCGATGCTCGCAGTCCCACAATTCGAGGTGCCACGGCAGTCCCATCACGACAGCGCACAACCGTAGGAGATGAAATGGACGCGACTACTCAGTTCTTAAGAGAAAACGCATCATGGCTGGTGCCGATAGTCCTTGTTCTGCTGGGCGGCGTTGGGTGGCTGGTGAGGAAACTGTTTGAGAGCAAACCTCGGCCGCAGCAGGTTCAACACGTGTCCGGGAAATCCGTGGGCGTCCAGGCGGGGCGCGATGCCAGCGTGCAACTCCCAAAGGATCAATGATGTTGGGCGGACAGGCTCAAGAGGCGACTGGCGGTAGTGTCGCCTTACAGGCTGCCAGAGATGCCACGTTTCACTACCATGGTCCCTCGTTTGGTGATGTACGCGAATTGGTTGAACTGGTTTTTCAGAATCAGCTCCCGGTTATGCGTGAGGAGGCCAGAAAGGTCTTTGAGGCCAATGCGGCAAAGTTTCGCGAGGAGTTCGTGAGGCAACTCGCCTCGAGCTCCAAAGTGTCTGCTCAAGAGTTTGCCAAGCCGGATACGCAAGCGACCTTCCAGCAGGCCCTCACTGGTACGGCATTAAAGGGAGACGATGCCGACTTGGAACTTGTCGCGGCCGCGCTGGTGCGACGCCTTGAAGCAGCAGAGGAGCCGCTCCTCAAGCAAGTTCTAGAGTCAGCAATTGCAGTGATGCCAAAGCTAGTGCGCCCGCAGATTGCGTTCTTGGCGTTCGTCCACTATGCAAAGCGGGTGCGACACATCTCCGCAACGCAGCTGGCGCAGGTTGAGCTGATGGCCGCGCAGGTGATGCCGGTTCTGGAATCGGGGTTGAGTTTGTCCGCACCAAATCAGCAGTACCTCGCCGGACTAGGACTCTTGACCTTGAACCCCGTTGCGAGCGCAAGTCTATGGTTGCACGACTTGCATCAGACCCACTCCTTCCTCCCGCCCGATATGGATCAACTACGCGCCGCAGGGTGCGTGCACCTTTGTCGGCTTCTAGAGGCGTACGACACCCTGCAGGTTCCGCAAGCGTTCCCGACGTTAACCGGCAGTGCCGTTGGACTTCTCCAGCTTCAACGGGCGCTTGGCAAGATTGACTTGTCCATCTGGATTCGGTGAGATACACGGCGTTAATGTGCAGCTAGAAAATGCCTGGGGGTATCTGACGAGCCTGGCTCCTGAACTTCCCCCCGTACCCCCCCCAACGTCCATACGCACACGGTCGTGCTCCACCAAACTCCCTCGGTTCGGCACTGGTTCTGAAGGCTCCGGGTCGCTGGGCTTGTCTGAGGACTTCCCAATTTGTGGGCGATGTGCAGTCCAGCCCGCTGTCAGAAAGTGACCACTTCTCTACACCTTCGGCAGTGATGTTGGAAAGATAGGCATTGACACTTTCTGTCATTACGCGACAAACTGACGGCACTTTCCAACAGCAGGAGCCGTCAGCCATGTCCCGTGTCTTCGCCTATGCGCGCGTGTCCACCGTCGAGCAGCTCACCGAGAACCAGCGAGAGCAGATTGCGCAGGCTGGCTATTCCATCGAGCCCCGCCGGTTCGTGGAGGAGAAGGTGTCCGGGTCCGTGCCCGCGAGCCAGCGCCCCGGCTTCGCCAAGCTCCTGGAGCGCATGGAGGCAGGCGATACCCTCGTGGTGACCAAGCTGGACCGCATCGGCCGCGACTCCATCGACGTCCAGCAAACTGTGGCCCGCTTCGAAGAGGGGGGCATGCGGCTGGTGGTCCTGCAGCTGGGAAACCTCGACCTCACCTCCTCAGCCGGTGCGCTGATGGTCAAGGTGCTGGCCGCTGTCGCAGACTTCGAGCGCGAGTTGATCATTGAGCGCACGCAGGCAGGGCAGGCCAGGGCGCGCGCTGAGGGCAAGCACATGGGCCGCCCCGCGAAGACCTCAGCGGAGGCACGTGCTGTCATCCGCAAGGCCCTTGCAGGTGGGGCCACGGTGACAAGCCAAGCCCTTGAGCATGGCGTGAGCCGAGCCACCATCATCACCATTCGCGACACCGCCGAGGCTTGACGCTGAGCTGCGGCTTCGCCGGATGGCGCTCATCTCCTAGCAGAGTCGCTCAGTCAAACGCCCCCGCTTCGCCGCCTACTTCAGCGATCAAGTCTTCCCAGGGCCACTTCACAGTGGCGAAGCGCCGATACAGCAGGAGTTGACGGTCCACTAGGCTGATCTTCTCGTTCTGCCCGTCGTAGGCCATCACCAGCGAGCGACCATCTCGGTCGATCTGCAGCTCGGCGAACTTCGTCAGCACTGAGCGTAGGTTAGGAAGCTGGATACGCGGCTCTGCTGCGTGCGCCTTACGGTGGATGTCCTTGACGGGGATGCCATTCAGCAACTCGTCGTCCGTCGCCTCCATGATCACCTTCAGTGCGTGTGCATAGATGCCTGTGGCGTTCTTCCGTTGCCGCACGCCCTCGCAGACCTTCTTGGCGAAAGTCTGATAGAGCTGATTCAGCTGTTCAGCTGTGTGCATGGCCGCGTCGGAAATCTTGGTGGTGTCGTCGAGCACGATTTCCATTTCTTTCGGCGCTCCTTCGTAGATTTTCAGCTCGTCGAGATAACGCAAGGCCAGCTTCTGCAGCAAGCCCACGCTCTGGTAGGCGACCTGAGCAAGTTGGGTCGACACGGTGTCCTTGGGGCGTAGATTTAGCGCAGCGCATCCCTTCGTGAACACCTGCTTAAGTTCGGCTTCGCTCCAGGTGACAGGCAGTTCCTCTATTCGGTCGGCCAAGTCCGAGTTCAGCGTGATCAGCATGTTGTCGTCGATCCACACACCGACCACGACTACAAGGGTTTTGTAGTCCCACAGGGTTTTCAGATCGAACGCGAACTTCTGTTGCTCAGCGATGGGCAAGTAGTGGAAATCCTCGATGACCAGCTTCCGACCCGACTCTCGAATCATGTCCGAAATGAACTTGAGGTCGGCGACGGTGCGACCGACCACTACTTCCTTCGTCGCCGTGTCGTTACCGTATGTGCCCTCGGTTGACGCAGAGGCCTTCGCAAACATCGCGAAGCCGCCTTCAACGGAGCCGCCAACCTTGCCACCCAGTTTGCTCGTGACCGTGCGGTCGACCTCCAAGCGGATGTCGAGGGCAGCTAGTGCGTCTCGGTAAACGTCCGTCGTCGTGTACGACAGACGACACTGCACGACGATGGGATCGTCGAGCACCCTCTTGCGGAGCCACGATTTGCCGCACTTAGACGCGCCACGAATCGCGATGTGCATCTGCTCGCGATCCACGAGAGTTCGGAATTCCGCGTCGAGTGCACCTCGGTCGATGTAGGAGGCGTCGACCACCTCTGACTGAATGCCGAACACTTCATGCGTCTTCATTGGGCAGGCTCCTCTTGAGGTTCGCATCGTAGCGCTAGCATGCACCCGGACATCGGCCGCGAGCTGCAACTTGGCCGGGCGGAGCCACACGGAATCGCTACTCGGCGGCCTGGGCCACAGCTTCTACGTCTTCTTCATCCCAAAGCGCGCGCGACAGGGGACACACCGAGGTGCGCTGAGTCATCCCGATTAGAGAGGCAAGAAGGCCCCCAGAAGGTCCACCATTGAACGCCAGACACCGCGGGCACCCCGAGTGCTCGAATGGACTCCATGCGGCCTCTGCGGGCTTTGGCCCCGTTGCATGGTCGTCCGCTTTCAGTGCCCCGACGGAGGACGCGGACCCAGGGAGGAGCTGTGGTGCAAGGCCCAGTGCTAAACCACCTGAGAGAGAACTTCGTCGAGCGAGTCGACTTGTAGAACCGCGCACCGCGGACTCACACGGTGGGTGGTGTGGGGGCTGGGGGTTAGAAACCCCTGGCTACCCGATTCGGCGTCACGGGCTAGCCAAACGTGATTGACTAGGCCTTTTCCAAGCCGTACCAGATTCGGCCATTCGACTCTGTCACGAGGACGGCATATTTGCGCACGACCTGCGCGGCGCATGACTTGGCCTTTTCTAGTACTTGCTCCTTCGTAGCCTGACCATCGAAGTTGTACTCGGCGGGGGGCATCTTCACTGTGTCCCCTGTGGTCGGGATTGTGTCGGTGAAGCCTTGCGCAGCCATCTTTTCGTACAGCTTCTCGTACTGCTCCCAGGAAGCGTCGTGGAGTTCGACTCGAACAGTAAATCTCGCCATTGCTTTCAGCTTTCGTCAGAGTTGGCGGCCTGCTTTACTGCTCCTGCACGAGCGGCCGTGCGTGTAGAGGTGGGATTTTGACGCCAAACTAGTTATACGCATCATTCTGCTGCATAACATCTGAGCTTGTTGGATAACACCGGCCCCAATTTCTGGGGAAAGGCTTGAGCTGACAGGAACTTGTGCGGCGCGTACCGCATGAATGCGCAGTGATGACGGTCCGACCAAGCCCTGCAAACCGTTTGACCCCAGCCCGACTGCTTCAGCACGTGTGTACGCGTTTTTGCCCCTTAGCTGCCGTTGATGACGCGGAGCTTCTTCTGCCCGGTCGAGCCCAGGGAACCGCCACGCGACGGCGTGGGCCACATCTTCGAGGTCTGCGGAGCGCCGCGGACCCGGGGAAATCGTCAATGGAATCAAAGGCGCATAGCGCTTGCTAGGTCTCTAAACCCCGCCCTTCGCTAAAGGAGCCTCACCGGTTCCCTCCTGGTCCCAGTGACCAGCTCCGGCCCCTAGCCGGTTTCCCCTGCCGCCTGCAGCGTTCTGCCCGCAGGTATCCCACCACCACGCAGCGCAAGCCTCATTCGGTCTTCGGACCGATGGGGAGCCGCTGCATTGAGGAAATGACATGCCATCTCGACCCACCGCCCCGCAGGCCGCCACACAACCGCCGGCTCGACTCCATACCCTAGGCCACGAGTCCCTCACAGGGCCGCAAGGCGCCCGCCCTGTGAGCCCGGAAGTCGGCGCTGGTGCCCACGTGCTGAACGATGCCGACGGCGTCTCGCATGTGCCTGTGGCCGGTGCAGGCTATGCCCGCATCGGCACGGACGCCCTGGAGCGCCTTCGGGCAGCAGGCCTGTCCCTGGCCTGGTTCGCTGTTGCCGATGACCAAGGCAATCTGCAGGTCCGTGCGCCCTCAAAGAACCCACAACGTCACCCGGTGCTCACGGTGGCCCGGCTGCTGACCGGTGCGGCCCCTTACGAAAGGGTCCGATTCCGGAACGGTGACCGGCTGGACCTGCGACGCGAGAACCTGAAGACGGAAGGCCGTACCTCCCGCGCGGTTCTGCTGGGAGTGCAGCGATGAGCCGCACCGCACGCATGACGCGAGCACCACGCATTGGCACCCATGAGGGCGCCCCGGCGGTCTTTGTGCCCCTGCAAGATGGCGCCGAGGCCATCACGACGCCCGAGGGCTACGCGGCGGTGCAGGCTACTGGCTGCACAGGGCTGTGGACGATCAATGCGCCTGGCAAAGGGGCGCACTCGCACGTGCGCACGCATCCGCCGGTGCGTGGTGCCTGCCGCTCAGGTTTCCGCTCAGTGGCAGCGCTGATTGCAGGGGTGGACCGAGACCACCAGACCACGTACATGAACGGAAACCGCCTAGACCTTCGACCTTGCAATCTCGCGGTCACAGGTCGGTGGGGAATCCGAGGGCCTGCACCTCTTCCCTCATGGGACGACGCATGACCCAAGAGGCGCAACACGTGAACACGGCGGGGCTCGCATGGGCCTTGGAGTGGATACCCCTCGCGGACATTCAGCGCCTCGACTACCTGCAGGTCCGCAGTCGCCTGGACCCGCAGGCGGTGCGCACCTACCGGCAGATGACCCAGGCCGGCAGCGTTGCGCCACCGATCAAGGTGGCAAGGGTGCCGAGCGGGGCCCTGTACCTGCTGGATGGGTGGCACCGCTTCGAGGCCGGGGCCTTGAATGTCTCTGATGGCGAGGTGCGTGCCCTTGTCGCCACCATGAGCGAGCCCGACGCCCGCTGGGAAGCGGCAACAGCCAACAGGGACCACGGCGTGCCCCTGAAGTCCTCGGAGGTCCGCAAGGTCTTCCGTGCGTTTATCGAGGCAGGTCGTCACCGGAAGGGCCGCGGGCAGATCATGAGCTATCGGGAGATGGCGCCCGTGATCCGCAAGCCTCACACGACGCTGCGGAACTGGATGCGCGAGGACTTTCCGAAGCTCTTCCGCGCCATGGGAGGCGGCGAGGGCGGCAATGCAGAGGCAGGTCCGCCTGTGGTCGAGGCGGTCCCGCTGGCCGACCATCTGGAGCGCCAAGCCCTGGAGGCATTGGCCGAGGCGCGGCGTGGGTTCCCTGAGATGACCCCCGAGGGTCGCGGCGCGGTGCTTGGACAGCTTCGGCGGCTGATGGCTGAGCTGGAGAAGCAGGGGGCCAGAGAGAGGCACCCCGAGGAGTTTTGAAGGGGCCTGTGGGCCTGCTGTTCAATTTGAACACCTACAGTGAACAGCTCGGGGCTCAAACCCGCGCCGGTGCTTGCTGTGCGGCCGATTGCGTGGCTCGACGAGAAAACGGAACAGGTGAGGGTGTGCGTGGCGTGAAGCCGTGCCCCCTCACCTATTTTTTGGCCGCTGTGATTTGGGGGCTCGATGCGGGCCCGCTGAGCGCGCTGTAGTCAGGTCGCTACGTACACGCGCTTTAGCTCCAGCCCTGGGTAGCTGATCGATTCCATAGCCTCTCGCAACTCGGCCGTGTCGACATGTTCGTAGACACGCGTCCCGACGCTACCCTGGACTTTGTGCCCAGTAATACGGTCCCTTGTGGACGATGCCACCTTGCCGTGTGCAAGCCGCGACCGGACGGTGTGCCGCAGACTGTGCAGGTCGGGGGTGATGGTTCCGTTGTCTCGGCGGTACTCGCCGTACCAGCCTGAGAAGTAGCCGCCGGGCTTACCTTTGCGCAACCGCAAGGCCGGCCAGAGTGAGTCACTTCCCGACTTCTTCGTGTCCCGGACGTAGTCGAGGAAGCCGAGTCGCACCAGCTCACTGTGGAGCGGGACCGTGCGCCATCCGGCCGCTGTCTTCACGCGCGCACCTTCAGCCTCACCGCTGATCTTGACGAAAGCGCCGCTCGCATCGGTTTCGATGTCAGCAACCCGGAGCTGGCATAGCTCGCCCACGCGGGCACCCGTGTACAGCGCGAGCAGGGGCACCCAGTAGGCGGCGGCTCCTCCCGCCTTCCAACCGCTTGGCAACTCATAGCGACTGAACAGGGGCAGGGCAGCGAACGCCTTCATTTGAGCGATAGACCATGGGCTACGACGGTTCTCGGTTGAGTGATCAATGTCGAGGCCCTCCCAAGGGTTGCGATTCAGCAGCTCCAAATCCTGATAGGCGTACTTGAGCAGCGACTTCACCCAGGTCATGCGGTCGTGTTTGGTCTTGGACGACAAGTCCTTCTTGAGTAGGTGGGCACGGAAGGCATCTCCCTGGGCTCTGGTGATCTGGCGAATGTCGGGGTTGCCCGACTGCTCCTCGAACGCCTGCAGCGCGAGTAGGCAGGCCCTCTCAGTATCGGAAGACCGCTTCTTCGACGCCTTCCACAGGTCGTACACGTGCCGCAGCTTAGCGGCGTGAGCTTGTCGCGGCTCCGCTCGCTCAGGCGCTGGGGGTGTTTCGATGACTTCCCCGGCGTCACGTCTTGCAGCGTCCTGACGAGCACGCCGGTACGCTTTTAGGCACTCACGGAGTGCGTCCAGTGCTCCGGGCGTCTTCGCATCGAAAATCAGGCCGAGCTTCTTGGCTTCTGCCTGGACCATCGAGAGCACTGCAGCTATCCGCTGTGTCGCCATATCCATGGCGGCGAGTTGGTCCAGGCTCCCATTAAGTCGTGCCAGTTCGCCGGCAAGGCCTTCGCTAAGGCCCTCCAGTGGGTCCACAGGCGCATCCAGCCACGAGGGCGGCACTGGGGCTGGAGCGCCGATGGTCAGCCCCGAGGGCACAGCCGCTTTCAAGGCTCCAAGCAGCATCTTGGCGGCGCCAGGGTCTGCCCGCACCTTGTCGTCCATTCCGAGTACAGCGGAGGTGATACGCACAGCGAGGAGCTGGCCGAGTTCCGGCGTCACCCTTTCTATCCGTTGCGGGTTCAGCTCTTTACGCTTGGCCTCGAAGTCCGCGAGGTGCATCGCTCGACGAGCGGTGCCAACTGACTTCGCCACGCTGCTGTCTGCTGTGCCCAAGGATTCAACGAACCTCGTTCGTCCCCCGAAGGCTTGCTGGAGGTCCTTGGGGATCATCACTCGGAGCTGGTAAACCCCTTCACGCCGGTGCAAACCCGGAAGCTTGGCCATATCGACTCTCGTGGTCATGGTGAATCAAAGTGACACATGACACTGACACGTGAGGAGGCCGCGAGCCCGCATTCCTGCTGGAGCCCGCATGGTTACTGGGTTCTTGGGGTGTTGGGGTGACGAGCCTTACCCCCGGCACTGGTTGCAACGCTTAGGGCTGCTTGGTTCCCCACCTGACCCGGTTGGGCGCGCTTCCATGCGGGGAGGCCCGTCAGGGTGGATTGTAGGTGACGGATTTGGGGAATCAGCCGCGCGGGGTCATCCTTGAATCAGCGCAATTGCAGCGCGTCGTCGCCGAACTCGATGTTCAGCGGCTCGATGATCAGCTTCTTCGGGCCTGCTTCCACGCGGCCTGCGATCAAGGCCTTGACGCCTTGGGCTTCGGCGACTTCAACGGTGCGCCGAGCATCTTCAGCCTTCACGAAGAGTGCGAAACCGGCGCCCATGTTGAGCGTGCTGTAGGCCTCCTGGTCGTCTTGCTTGGCATGTTGCTGGATGAACTTCAGCACCGGTGTCACCTCGGGCACGGTGTGAATGCGATAGGTGTGCGTGGCAGGGTGCCGCAAGAGCTTGCGCCAGCCGTGGCCGGTGATGTTGGCGCAGTAGCGCGGCATGATGCCGGCCTTGTAGAGCGCTTCGGTCACCGGTGAGTACAGCACGGTGGGGGCGAGCAGTGCGTCGCCGTAGCTCAGGCCGGGTTGCACTTCGGTCAGGTAGCCCTGGGGCAGGCGCTCGACGAGCTTGCGGGCGAGGCTCAGGCCGTTGGCATGGATGCCGCTGGAGGCCAGCAGCACGATGGCATCGCCGGGCGCCAGTTGGTCGCCGACGGACAAACGCTCTTTCGGGTTGATGAGGCCGGTGCAGCTGGCTGCGAGGTCGATGCGGCCATCGGCCACGATGCCGGCGAGCGCCGGGGTTTCGCCGCCGCCCCAGGCCACGCTGCAGATGTCGCAGGCGCGTTTCCAACCAGCCACCAACGCTTGCGCGCGTTGAGCATCGGAGAACCAGTCCGACCCGCCCGCGGCCCAGTAGGCCTGCACCACCAGCGGCGTGGCGCCGACGGTGATGAGGTCGTTGATCGCCATCGCGATGGTGTCTTGCGCGATGCTGTCGTAATAGCTCTTGCCGGTGAGGGCTTTCATCTCGTCAGCCACCAGCGCCTTGGAGCCGAGACACTCGACGATGGAGGCGATGTAGAACGGGCCCACGTCGACCACGTAGGCCGACTCGCCGCGCGAGGCTTCGACCTCGCTGAAACCGTGCGCCAGCAGGTGCGCGCCGGTTTGCTTGGCGGCGCGCTGGGCGGCCACTTTCAGCGGGTCGATCAGGTCGTAGTTGACCCCTGATTGTTCGTAGCTGAGGGTGCTGTGCTTGTCGGGCGTGGGGTTCATCGGGAAGGGGCCGTGAGGAGAGGGCCGAGCGTGCAAAAACGGGATTATCCGGCAGTCACTCAGTGCTGACTTATAGAATCGCCGGATGTCTTACCTCGTGCTGGCCCGCAAGTACCGATCTCGCGACTTCGAAGCCCTGGTCGGCCAGGAGCACGTGGTCAAGGCGCTGACGAATGCATTGACGCAGCAGCGCCTGCACCACGCCTACCTGTTCACCGGCACGCGCGGCGTGGGCAAGACCTCGGTCTCGCGCATTCTGGCCAAGGCGCTGAATTGCACCGGCCCCGATGGCACCGGCGGCATCACTGCCCACCCGTGCGGTGTCTGCGGTGCCTGCCGCGACATCGACAGCGGCCGTTTCGTCGACTACGTGGAGCTCGATGCAGCCTCCAACCGCGGCGTGGAAGAGATCTCTCAGCTGCTCGACCAGGCTGTCTACAAGCCGGTGGTGGGTCGCTTCAAGGTCTACCTGATTGACGAAGTGCACATGCTGTCGAACACCGCGTTCAACGCAATGTTGAAGACGCTGGAAGAGCCGCCCGAGTATTTGAAGTTCGTGCTGGCGACGACCGACCCGCAGAAGGTTCCACCCACAGTGTTGTCGCGCTGCCTGCAGTTCAACCTGCGGCCGATGGCGCCGCAGGTGGTGCAGGAGCATCTCGCCGCCGTGCTGGCTGCCGAGAAGATCGAGGCCGAGCCTGGCGCACTGCGCCTGCTCGCGCGTGCAGCGCGCGGTTCGATGCGCGATGCCTTGTCGCTCACCGACCAGGCGATCGCCTTCGGTGCAGGCAGCCTGACTGAAGCCGGTGTGCGGCAGATGCTGGGCGCCGTCGACCGCAGCCATGCCGTGCGGCTGGTGGAAGCGCTGGCAGCTGGGCAGGGTGCCGAAGTCATTGCCGCTGTTGACGGCTTGAGAAGCTTGGGCCTGTCGGCCACGGGCACGCTGGAAGAGATGGTGGCGCTGTTGCAGCAGATGGCTGTGTTGCAGGCGGTGCCCGATGCGCTCGATGAGAGCGACCCCGATGCGCCCACGGCAGCCCGCCTGGCTGGTTTGCTGGCGCCCGATGAGACGCAGTTCCTGTACAGCATCGTGCTGCATGGTCGCGCCGAGCTGGGCTTGGCGCCCGACGAATACAGCGGCCTGGTGATGGTGCTGCTGCGCATGCTGGCGTTCCGCCCGGGCGGCATGGCAGCCGCTCCGCAGCGCAGCACGGCCACGACGAGTGCAAAACCTGCTGCCGCGGCGCCGGTGCTGAGCAAGCCGATTGCGGCGCCAGTGGCCCCTGTGGTGCCCGTGGTGCAGGCGCGGCCTGCCGTGGTGGCGCCCGCACCCGTCGCTCGCGTGAGCGCACCCGCCAGCGAGCCGCCGCCCTGGCTCGATGATGAGCCGCCGTATGAAGGCGAGATGGTGGCTGCGTCGGTGTCGATGTCGGTGTCGATGTCGGTGAACGAGCCCGAGCCGCAGAAGATGCAGATGCCTGTCGCCCAAGCCGCGAGTGCGGCCTGGGTTCCGACACCCCTCGGCGACCGCTGGGCCGACGTGGTACGCCAGATGAACGAGGCGGCCAGCATCTCGGCCCTGGTGCGTGAACTCGCGATGCAGGCGCAATGCGTGGCCATCGACGAGCAAGCGCAGCCACCCGTGTGGCGCCTGCGCGTGGAGCGCGAGACGCTGCGTGCACAGGCGCAGCGCGACAAGCTGCAGGCAGCCTTGTCCGAGCTGCTGAAGCAGCCGGTGCAACTGGAACTCGAGCCCGGTGTGGCCAGCGACACGCCGGCCCAGCGTGCCGGTGCCGAGCGTGCGCGCCGCCAGAACGAAGCCGAACAGATCATCCACAACGACCCGCTGGTGCAGGCCTTGATGCAGCAGTTCAAGACCGCGCGCATCGTGCCCGGCTCGGTCAAATTTCATTGATTCGCAGGAGAAACGCTCATGATGAAGAACCAACTCGCCGGCCTGATGAAGCAGGCCCAGGCGATGCAAGACAACCTGAAGAAGGCGCAGGACGAACTCGCCAACATCGAGGTCGAAGGCCAATCGGGTGCCGGCCTGGTGAAGGTGACGATGACCTGCAAGCACGACGTGAAGCGCGTGGCCATCGACCCCAGCCTGCTGGCCGATGACAAGGACATGCTCGAAGACCTGGTGGCTGCTGCGTTCAACGACGGCATTCGCCGCGCCGAAGAGGTGTCGCAAGAGAAGATGGGCAAGCTGACAGCCGGCATGCCGCTTCCCCCTGGCATGAAGTTCCCCTTCTAAACCTTTGTGTCTGAACCCGCGCTAGACGCTCTCATCGAAGCCCTGCGCCGACTGCCCGGCGTGGGCCAGAAGTCGGCGCAGCGCATGGCCTTCCATCTGCTGCAGCACGATCGCGAGGGTGCCCTGCGCATCGCGGCTTCGCTGCAGGGCGCGGTCGACAACATCCGCCATTGCGAGCGTTGCCACACCTTCACCGAAGCGCCGGTCTGCCGCACCTGCCTCGATGAAACGCGCGACAGGCGGCTGCTCTGCGTGGTTGAGACGCCGGCCGACCAGGCTGCGATGGAGCGCACCGGCAGCTACCGCGGGCTGTACTTCGTGTTGATGGGCCACCTGAGCCCGCTCGATGGCAGAGGCCCTCACGACATCGGCTTGCAGCAGCTGCTCGACCGCGCGTCTGACGGCGAGGTTGCTGAAGTCATCGTCGCGACCAATTTCACCGCCGAAGGCGAGGCCACGGCGCACGTGCTGGCTGAGACGCTGAAATCACGCCACGTGCGCGTCACGCGTCTCGCGCGGGGCGTGCCGATCGGCAGTGAGCTGGAATACGTGGACCTGGGCACCATCGCCCACGCGCTGGTCGACCGGCGCTGAACCTCAGCGCTTGCGGGTGGACGCCTTGCGTTTGGGCGAGGTCTTCTTGGCTTTGCTGCTGCGCACCGAAGGCTGCTTCTGCGCGACGAACACGATGACGCTCTGGCCCGGTGCAAAGCTCGCGCCGGCACCGACCTTGTTCCACTGCGCCACCTGCGCCGCACTCACGCGGTAGCGCTTGGCGACCGTCGCCACCGTCTCGCCCTTGCCGGCACGGTGGGTCATGCGCTTCGGCGGCAACGCTTCGGGGACGAGCGCCATGTTGGCGTTGTCGGCCAAGTGCAGCGACACGTCCTTCAGCAGGTTCTGGCTGCGCGGCACCAGTAGCGTGGAGCCGGCCCGCACCAGCATGTGCGGCGGGATCTTGTTGACCTCGCGCAGCTCCGCCTCGCTCATGCCGACCTGCTTGGCTGCTTCGCTCGGCTTCAGCGTGCGTGGTGCGACCCAGGCCGTCCAGGTGGCGAAGGGGCCGGAGTGGGCCGCCGCATTGCGCACGAACAGGCTGGCGTTGTCGTAGGGCAGTAGCAGCTGCGGCGTGCCTGCTGCCAGGATCACCGGCCGGTTCATCTGCGGATTGAGCGTGTAGAACTCGTCTTGCGTGATGCCCGCGAGGCGGATGGCGATGGCCACGTCGATGTCTCGCTCGATGGGCACGCTCAGGAAGTAGGGGTGGTTCGCAAGCGCGGGCAGCGTGATCGAGAAGTTCTCGGGCCGCAGCACCATGTTCTTCACGGCCTGCAGCTTGGGCACGTAGTAGGCCGTCTCGTTCGGCATGCGCAGGCTGAGGTAGTCGATGGGCAGGCCCTTCTTCTGGTTGCGCGCGATGGCGCGCTGCACATTGCCTTCGCCCCAGTTGTAGGCGGCGAGGGCAAGGTGCCAGTCGCCGAACATGTCGTGCAGCTTGGCCAGGTAGTCGAGTGCGGCACGGGTGGAGGCGAGCACGTCGCGGCGGTCGTCGCGAAACACGTTCTGGCGCAGCTCGAAGTGCTTGCCGGTGGCCGGCATGAACTGCCACATGCCCGAGGCCTTGGCCGACGACACCGCCTGCGGGTTGAAGGCGCTCTCGATGAAGGGCAGCAGCGCCAGCTCAGTGGGCATGCCGCGCCGCTGCACCTCTTCGACGATGTGGAACAGGTAGCGGCTGCCGCGCTCCGTCATGCGCTGCACGTAGTCGGGCCGCGTCGAGTACCACTGCTCGCCGGTGCGCACCAGCTGCGTGTCGAGATCGGGCATGGCGAAGCCGCGGCGCAGGCGCTCCCACAAGTCGATGGCGGCGATCTTGGAGTTGAGATCGACAGGTTCTTCAGGCCGCAGCGGGTCGACCGGCGCGGCCGCGACCGGAGCTTCCATGGGCGCCGAAGCAGCCGCATCGGGTGCCGACGCGCCGGAGGCCGGTGCCGAGGCTGCCGATGCCGGCAGGTTGGCATTGGCGATGACGCCCGGGATGTTGGAACTTTGGTCCGGCGGCTCGACGAGGGTGGTGCATGCGCCCAGCAAGAGGCTGAGCACCCATGCGACGGCAAGCCGCGGGATCGGAGAAGGGGTCATCGGAAGTTGTTTTTCCATTGGCGAAGCGCGGCCAGCACGTCGGTCTCGTTGTCGCTGGCGGCGCCTTGCGCCCGGGCGGCTTGCACCACCTCGGGCTGATGGCATCGCATGAAGGGGTTGATGCGCCGCTCGCGCGCAATGGAGCTGGGCAGCGTGGCTTCACCTTGTGCCCGCAGCGTTTCGCAGTGGGCGGTGTAGGCCAGCAGATCGTCGTTGCGCGGCTCGACGGCTCGCGCGAACTTCAGGTTCGACAAGGTGTACTCGTGAGCGCAGCACACGCGCGTGCCGCCCGGCAAGGCCGCCAGGTGCGAGAGCGAGGCATGCATCTGCGCGGGCGTGCCTTCGAAAAGCCGCCCGCAGCCGCCCGAGAACAAGGTGTCGCCGCAGAAGAGGATGGGCGCTTCGCCATCGGGCGGCACGTGGAAGTAGGCAATGTGGCCGGCGGTGTGGCCGGGCACGTCGATGACGTCGAAGCGGCAGCCGAGCAGCTCGACATGATCGCCGCCGTTCAGCGGCGTGCAGGGCTGCGGGATGTTTTCGCGCGCCGGGCCGAACACCGGGCCTTGCAGGCGGGGCCGCAAGTCTGAAATACCGCCGACATGATCGGCGTGGTGGTGGGTCACTAGAATCCCGGCGAGCACCAGGCCTTGCGCATCGAGCGCTTGCACCACCGGTGCCGAATCCCCCGGATCGACGACGAGTGCCTGCCGGCCATCGTGAAGCATCCAGATGTAGTTATCGGAGAAGGCTGGCAGTGCAACGAGGTTCATGGCGCAATTCGGCGGGATTATAGGTTTGGCCCCCTGGCTGAAGACGCCACCCGGCCGCTACCTGCTGGCTTGGGAGCAAGCCCAGCTGGACCGTTGCGTGGCCGACATGTTCGGTTTCCACGCACTGCAACTGGGCTTGCCCGAACTCGACGCGCTGCGCGCCAACCGCATGCCGCATCGTTGGCTGGCGGTCGATCAGCTGGCACCGGCGATGGAGTCGATGCCGGCCCCCGAAGTTCCCGCCGATTCGGATTCCACGCTGCCGACGCCGGCACCGCGGGCCGTGATGCTGCAGTGCGATTTCGACGCTTTGCCCTTCGACAGCCAGAGCCTGGACCTGATCGTGCTGCCTCATTCGTTGGAACTCGCGCTCGACCCGCACCTGGCCCTGCGCGAGGTCGAGCGCGTGCTGGTGCCTGAAGGCCGCGTCATCATCATCGGCTTCAACCCCGGCAGCTTGTGGGCGCTGCGGCAGCGGCTGGGCCGCATGGTGCGGGGCCTGGGGCTGCGTTCGGGCAGCCCGCTCTTCATGCCGAGCGAGGGCGGCTTCATCGGCTACTGGCGCATGCGCGACTGGCTGCGCCTGCTGAGCTTCGAAGTGGAGGAAGGGCGCTTCGGCTGCTATCGTCCGCCGCTTTCGTCCGACCCCTGGCTGGCGCGTTTCGAATGGATGGAGCGCACCGGCGATCGCTGGTGGCCCGTGTTCGGCGCGGTCTATCAGCTGGTGGCCGTCAAGCGCGTGCGCGGCATGCGGCTGGTGGGCCTGGTGCGCCGCCAGCGCCTGGCGACCAAAGCGGCCCCCGCGGTGGTGAGCAGCCATCGCAATCACAAGACCTTGCAGACCCATGACATCGACTGAACCGAAACCGACCATTCAACGCCCCGCCGTCACCATCTACACCGATGGCGCGTGCAAGGGCAACCCCGGGCCGGGCGGCTGGGGCGCCTGGATGAGCACGGGCGAGCACGAGAAAGAGCTGTTCGGCGGCGAGAACCCGACCACCAACAACCGCATGGAACTCACCGCGGTGATCGAGGCGCTGGCCACGCTCAAGCGCAGCTGCGACGTGATCGTCTACACCGACAGCCAGTACGTGCGCCAAGGCATCACCGAATGGATCCACAGCTGGAAGCAGCGCGGCTGGAAAACCGCTGACAAGAAGCCGGTGAAGAACGCCGACCTGTGGCAGCGGCTCGATGCGCTGCGCAACCTGCACCACGTGGACTGGCGCTGGGTGAAGGGGCATGCCGGCGACCCCGGCAACGAGCGCGCGGATGCGCTCGCCAACCGTGGCGTGACTTCGGCCTCGGCGTGATCAGCGCGGCGGCGCTTGCAGCGCCGCCAGCTCGTCGGGGGTGTTGACGTTGGCAAACGCGGCGGCATCGTCGAATACCACCACGGCGCGGCGCTGCCCGGCTGTCCAGCGTTCGATCTTGCGGTGGCCCGATTGCATGTAGCACTGCAGGCTGGCTTGCAGCTCGCGCTTCATCAGGCAGAAGACGGGTTCGAGCTTGAGTTCGCCACCACGGCGTGTGGCGGCAATGGCCACGTCGGCTGCATCGTCCTGCAGCCTTTGCCAGAGGCGCTGCACCAGGTCGACGGGCATTCGCGGGCTGTCGCAGGGCACGGTCACGAGGTAAGAAGTCTCGCAATGCGCCAAGCCAGCCAGGAAGCCGGCCAGCGGGCCTTCGTAACCGGCGCTTGAAGGTTCGTCGGGCCACACGGGAACGACCATGCGTTGGTAGACATCGAGGTTGCGGTTGGCGCTGATCATCACGCGGCCCACCTGCGGCGCAAGCCGCTGCAGCGCGTGCTGAACGAGAGGCTGGCCTTCGAAGGCCTGCAGGCCCTTGTCGACACCGCCCAGGCGGCTGCCCTGGCCGCCGGCGAGGATCAGGCCGGTGATCCGGGCTTTGTCCAGCACCGCTCAGCCGCCGATGTAGTGCATCTCGACGCGCTTGGCGCCGCTGCCCGTGTCGGGCGCCTGGCTGCTGCGCAGCTCGGAATAGCGGTCGCCCCGGCCTTGCCAGATGAGGCCGATGGCGCTGGCGATCTGCTCGTCGGTGTGCGTGCTGCGCAGCAGCGCGCGCAGGTCGTGCCCTTGCGTCGCGAAGAGGCACAGGAAGAGCTTGCCTTCGGTCGAGAGCCGGGCGCGGTTGCAGTCTTGGCAGAAGGCTTGCGTCACGCTCGAGATGACGCCGATCTCGCCGCGGCCGTCGGCATAGCGCCAGCGCTCTGCCGTCTCGCCGCTGTAGTTGGCGGCGATGGCTTGCAGCGGGTACACCTCGTTCAGGCGGGCGAGGACGTCTGTGGAAGGCAGCACCTGGTCCATGCGCCAGCCGTTGGTCGCGCCCACGTCCATGTACTCGATGAAGCGCAGGACGATGGCGCCGCCGTACTGCTCGCGGAAGTGGCGCGCCATCGGCACGATCTCGCGGTCGTTCGTGCCGCGTTGCACCACCATGTTGACCTTGATCGGGCTCAGGCCCGCGCGCTGCGCTGCTTCGATGCCTGCCAGTACGTCGGCCACCGGGAAGTCGGCATCGTTCATGCGGCGGAAGATGGTGTCATCCAACGCGTCGAGGCTGATGGTCACGCGCTTCAGGCCGGCGTCTTTCAGCGCCTGCGCCTTGCGGGCGAGCAGCGAGCCGTTGGTGGTGAGCGTGAGGTCGAGCGGCTCGCCATCGGGTGTGCGGATCTCGCTCAGCATGGAGACCAGCACCTCGATGTTCTTGCGCAGCAGCGGTTCGCCGCCAGTCAGGCGGATCTTCTGCACGCCGTGGGCCGCGAACAGGCGTGCCGTGCGGGTGATCTCTTCGAAGCTGAGCAGCGAGTCGTGCGGCAGGAACTGGTACTGCTTGCCGAACACCTCGCGCGGCATGCAATAGCCGCAGCGGAAGTTACAGCGGTCGGTGACCGAGATGCGCAAATCACGCAAGGGCCGCCCCAGCGTGTCGCTCAGCAGCCCGGTGCTCGGAATGGGCTGCAGCGGAATGCGTGGCAAGGCCGCCGCATAGCGGTGGTCTGCGAGGGGGATCACTTTCTCGACCATGGGGAGATTGTGCCCGGGAGGCACACCCCACGCTGCGGTCAGGGCGTGACGGAGTCGTCCGCGGTGACGCTGGCCGGAGCTGCCGGGGTCTCGGATGTTGCGGGGGCTGCTGCGCGTGGTGCCGTCGACACCTGCTCGGCGCGCCGGGCGCCAGTGAAGCGCTTCGACCAGTAGCGCACGCCCAGGCTTTCGACCCGCACCTCGCCGCCCGGCTTGGGGGCGTGGATGAACTTGTCGTCGCCAACGTAGATGCCCACGTGCGAGAAGGTGCGCTTCAGGGTGTTGAAGAACACCAGGTCACCGGGTTTCAGATCGCTGCGCTTGACGGGTGCGAGGCCGGAGGCCTTGGCCTGCTGGTCGGCCTTGCGAGGCAGCAGCAGCCCGATGCTGTTTTCGTAGACCTCGCGGGTGAAGCCGCTGCAGTCGAAGCCGGTGTCGGCCGTGTTGCCGCCGCGCTTGTAGGGCACGCCGAGGAAGGCCATGGCCGAGATCACGAGATCGGAGGTGGTGTCTCGCACCTGCCGGCCCAGGGTGGCAGCGCTGTCGACCACGGTGCTCGAGGTGCGGGCGACGCGGGATTCGACGAGGCCTTTGTCGACCAGCAGCTTGCCCACCAGATCGGCGTTGTCGGGGGCGGCTTGGGCCACCGACGCGGCCGCGGCCCATGCCAGCGCAATAAGCGCCGTGCGAACCGAGGTGGGGGTGAAACCGAGCATCGCGGCAGCATAGGCAGCCAGCGCCGAGGCGTCAACCAGAAATCGCCGATGCGACAGGGGTTTGGCGGGTTTTCTTCATGCTTTGGCCGGCTTCGTCCGCAGGTCTGCACCAATGTGTTTTGGGCCATAGCGGGGTAGCCTGTGCGCTTGTGTGAGGGAGTGAAACAGACCGAATGGAATCCCGCACAGTCGACGATGGAGCCCCTGCATGACCCTTTTCGCTGACTTCCACCGGCGCTCGCTCAACGACCGAGATGGTTTCTGGGCCGAGCAGGCGGCACTGATCGACTGGCACCAGCCGTTCGAGCAGCTGTGCGACTACAGCAACCCGCCGTTCGCGCGCTGGTTCGTCGGCGGGCAAACCAACCTGTGCCACAACGCAGTCGACCGCCACCTGGCGGCGCGCGGCGACCAGAACGCGCTGATCTGGGTCTCCAGCGAAACCGCGCAGGAGCGTGTCTACAGCTACCGGGAGCTGCACGCCGAAGTGCAGCGCATGGCCGCCTGCCTGCTGGCCTTGGGCGTGAAGCAAGGCGACCGTGTGCTGATCTACATGCCGATGATTCCCGAGGCCATGTTTGCGATGCTGGCCTGCGTGCGCATCGGTGCCATCCATTCGGTGGTGTTCGGTGGCTTTGCCAGCGGCAGCCTGGCCAGCCGCATCGACGACGCCACGCCTGCGCTCATCGTTAGCGCCGATGCGGGCAGCCGCAGCGGCAAGGTCGTGCCTTACAAGCCTTTGCTCGACGAGGCGCTGCGGCTGGCAGTGCACAAGACCCCGCGAGTCCTGCTCGTCGACCGTGGGCTGGCCGCGATGACGCGGGTCGAAGGCCGCGACCACGACTACGCCCCCTTGCGCGAACGGCATCTCGACACCGTGGTGCCATGCACCTGGCTGCCTTCGACCCACCCCAGCTACACCCTCTACACCAGCGGCACGACCGGCAAACCCAAGGGCGTGCAGCGCGACACCGGTGGCTACGCGGTGGCCTTGGCCGCGAGCATGAAGCACATCTTCCAGGGCCAGGCCGGCGAGACCTACTTCTGCGCCAGCGACATCGGCTGGGTGGTCGGCCACAGCTACATCGTCTACGGCACGCTGATCGCCGGCATGGCGACGCTGATGTACGAGGGGCTGCCGATCAGGCCCGATGCAGGCGTCTGGTGGAGCCTGGTCGAGAAGTACCGGGTCAACCTGATGTTCACCGCACCGACCGCCATTCGGGTGCTGAAGAAGCATGACGCCGCCTTCCTGTCGAAATACGACATCAGTTCGTTGCGCACACTCTTCCTCGCCGGCGAGCCGCTGGACGAGCCCACGGCCACGTGGATTTCGCAAGGACTCGGCAAGCCGGTGATCGACAACTATTGGCAGACGGAAACCGGCTGGCCGATCCTCACGATCGCCAACGGCGTTGAGAAAGCGGCGAGCAAATTCGGCAGCCCCGGTTTCGCGATGTACGGCTATGACGTGAAGCTGATCGACGACGCCACCGGCCAGGAGCTGACACAGCCGCACCAGAAGGGTGTCGTCGTGATCGAAGGCCCGTTACCGCCCGGCTGCATGCAGACCCTGTGGCGCGACGACGACCGCTTCGTCAACACCTACTGGAAGACGATCCCCGGCCGCATGGTCTACAGCACCTTCGACTGGGGCGTGCGCGACGAAGATGGCTACTACTTCATCCTCGGCCGCACTGACGACGTGATCAATGTGGCCGGCCACCGTCTGGGCACGCGCGAGATCGAAGAGAGCGTCTCCAGCCACCCGATGGTGGCTGAGGTGGCGGTGGTGGGCGTGGCCGATGCGCTGAAGGGCCAGGTCGCCTGGGCGTTCGTGGTGGTGAGGGATGCGAACGCGGTTGCAGACGACGCGGGCAAGCTGCGGCTCGAGGGCGACATCATGAAAACCGTCGACCAGCAACTCGGCGCCGTGGCCCGGCCATCGCGCGTGCGCTTCGTCACCGTGCTGCCAAAGACGCGCTCAGGCAAGCTGCTGCGCCGCGCGATCCAGGCCGTCTGCGAGCAGCGCGACCCGGGCGACCTGACGACGATCGAAGACCCAAGCGCTCTCCAACAAATCCGCGATTTGCTCTAACGCGCAAGCGAAGCGACGCGCTCCTCAAGCAACGCCCGCGGAACCGGCTTTGCCGGGCCGCTGGGTGGCGCCCCTTGGGGGCAGGAGCGAAAGCGACTGGGGGGATTACAACACCTCGGACGCGAAGTCCGCCAGGCGCGAACGCTCGCCACGTGCCAAGGTGACGTGGCCCGAATGCGGCCAGCCCTTGAAGCGGTCGACGGCGTAGGTCAGGCCCGAGCTGCCTTCGGTGAGGTAAGGCGTGTCGATCTGCGCCAGGTTGCCCAGGCACACGATCTTCGTACCCGGCCCAGCACGCGTGATCAGCGTCTTCATCTGCTTGGGCGTGAGGTTCTGCGCCTCGTCGATGATGACGAACTTGTTCAAGAAGGTGCGCCCGCGCATGAAGTTCAGGCTCTTGATCTTGATCTTGCTGCGTACCAGGTCGTTGGTGGCCGCACGGCCCCATTCGCCGGCGCCGCCGTCGGTCTTGGAGAGCACTTCGAGGTTGTCGTCTAACGCGCCCATCCACGGGCCCATCTTTTCCTCTTCGGTGCCGGGCAGGAAGCCGATGTCTTCACCCACCGGCACGGTGACGCGGGTGACGATGATCTCGGTGTAGCGGCGGTCGTCCATCACCTGGCTCAGTCCGGCGGCCAGCGTCATCAGCGTTTTGCCGGTGCCGGCAGTGCCGGTGAGGGTGATGAAGTCGCAGTCCGGGTCCATCAGCAAATTGAGGCCGAAGTTCTGCTCGCGGTTGCGCGCGGTGACGCCCCAGACGGCGTTCTTCTGGTGCGTGTATTCGCGCAGCGTGCGCAGCACTGCCGTCTTGCCGGTGATCTCGGTGACCTTGGCGTACAGCGGCGCGGCCCCGGGTGCTTCGAGGTAGACGAACTGGTTGATCAGCAGCGAGGGCACCAGCGGCCCGCTGATGCGGTAGTAGGTGAGGCCGCCCTGGTTCCAGCTCTCCATGGTCTTGCCATGCAGCTCCCAGAAGTCGCCGGGCAGCGTGAGCACGCCGGTGTAGAGCAGGTCGCCGTCGTCCAGCGTCTTGTCGTTGAAATAGTCTTCGGCCGGCAGGCCCAGCGCGCGGGCCTTGATGCGCATGTTGATGTCTTTCGACACCAGCACCACCTCGCGTTTGGGGTTCTGCTCGCGGAGCGCCTGCACGACGCCGAGGATCTGGTTGTCCGCCTTGCCCTGCGGCAGGCCGATCGGCAGGCTCACGTTGACCAGCGTGGTCTGGAAGAAGAGCTTGCCGCCGGCATCTTTGTGGCCGGTGTGGTTGAGCGGAAGGCCGTCGGCCATGTCGGCCGAATCGCTGAGCGAGAGGCTGGCAGCCAGCGCATCGAGATCGCGGCTGACCTGGCGCGCATTGCGGGCCACTTCCGACATGCCTTTCTTGTGATCGTCGAGCTCTTCGAGCGTGATCATCGGCAGGTAGACGTCGTGCTCTTCGAAGCGGAAGAGGCTCATCGGGTCGTGCATCAGCACGTTGGTGTCGAGCACGAAGAGCTTGGCCGGGCCGCTGCCGCGGGGCTTGCGGCGGCGCGGCTCGGGGGCCGGCGGGCGGATCACCGAGGCGGCCGGCGCCGGCGGTGGGGTGACCTTGGCAATCAGCGGAGCGGCTTCGCGCGGCGGCTCAAGCAAATCCAGCGTCGCGGGGCCGGTGGGCTCGGCGGCGGCATGTTTCTGGTTTCGTTTGCCCGGTTTGGGCGCTGCCTGGGATTCGAAGTCGGCGGGGGTGAGAAGGGCGGCTCGTTTGACAGGCGGCTTGGGCAGTGGCATGGGCGGGTGGGTCTCAGGTGGGCTGCAGGGAAACGTCAACGCGAACAAAAACAAAAAAGCCGCACAGTCGCCTGTGCGGCTTGGTTGGGGGCATGTGGAATTCGCGACTCACAGGCATGAAACCCATTATGCACAGCTGAGATGGCGACTCAACCGCCATGACGCGCTCGTGGTTGAAAAACAAAAAAGGCCGCTTCGAAGCGGCCTTTCTTTGGGAGCACGGTTCCGAAACCTCAGGCCGCTGCCTTTTTCAGGCCCTTCACGGCCTTGAGCACTTCGTCGACGTGGCCTGCCACCTTGATGCCGCGCCATTCGGCACGCAGGATGCCCGAGGCGTCGATCAGGAAGGTGCTGCGCTCGATGCCCTTGACCTTCTTGCCGTACATGATCTTGTTCTTGACCACGCCGAACATGTGGCAGAGCTTCTCTTCGGTGTCGGCGATCAGCTCGTAGGGCAGTTCGAGGTTCTGCTTGAACTTGTCGTGCGAGGTCATGTTGTCGCGCGACACGCCGAACACCACGGCGCCGGCCTTCACGAAGTCCTTGTGGCGATCACGAAACTGCATCGCCTCGGTGGTGCAACCGGGCGTGTTGTCCTTGGGGTAGAAGTACAAAACGACCGTCTGCCCGGCGAACGCCTGCGGCGTGAACTTCACGCCACCGGTTGCGAGCGCTTCAAATTCCGGGAGGGGTTTATTGAGAGCTGGCGTCATGAAGAATTCTTAAGTTGCGCCTCGTCAGGCGTAGCTCGTGATTATAAGGGCACGGACACCCTCAATCCGGCCCGCGCATGCCGCCAAGTCGGGTGTCGGCGCTCAACCCAGCAGCAGCGCGGCGATGACGCGGCGGCTCTCGCCGGCAAGCACGTTGTAGGTGCGGCAGGCGGCCGCGGTGTCCATGGTTTCGATGCCGATTCGGCGAGCCATCAGCGTGCGCATGAGGCCAGGTGCGAGGAAGCGCAGGCGGGTGCCGCTGCCGAAGATCACGAGTTCGGGTTGAAGCTCGGCCAGGCGGTCGAAATCGGTCATCGTCAACGCCTCGAAGCCCGCCTCGCCCCAGGGAACGATGTCACCCAGCCACGGAATGGCGATGCTGCTGCGATGGGTCACGCCATTGACCGAAACGGCGTCGGCGAGCAAGCCTGAAATGACGTTCACGCCTTCGATGCGGTCGGGTTGCAGCTTCAAATCAGGCACTCGGGAAATGGAGGGGCCGGCACCGGTGTGGCGGGCAGGGCGATGAACGATAATTCTAGGCTTTGCGCCGCCCAGGAGACCTCGTTGAAGCCCATCGTCAAGTCCGGCAAATTGGCCAACGTGGCCTATGACATCCGCGGGCCGGTGCTGGAGAAGGCCCGCCAGATGGAGGAAGAGGGCCACAAGATCATCAAGCTCAACATCGGCAACGTGGCCGCGTTCGGGCTGGAGCCGCCCGACGAGATCGTGCAAGACATGATCCGCAACCTGCCTTCGCAAGTGGCCGCGGGCTACACCGACAGCAAGGGCTTGTTCGCCCCGCGCAAGGCGGTGGTGCACTACACGCAAGAGAAGCACATCACCGGCGTGACCGTCGATGACGTGTACCTGGGCAACGGCGCCTCCGAGCTCATCGCAATGAGCCTGAACGCCATGCTCGACAACGGCGACGAAGTGCTGATCCCGGCGCCCGACTACCCGCTGTGGACCGCCGTCACCGGCCTCTCAGGCGGCACGCCGGTGCACTACATGTGCGACGAGCAGGCCGACTGGATGCCCGACATCGCCGACATCAAGCGCAAGATCACATCGAACACGCGTGGCATCGTCGTCATCAACCCGAACAACCCGACCGGCGCGCTGTACCCCGAGAGCGTGCTGCTCGAGATCATCGAGGTGGCTCGCCAGCACGAGCTGACGATCTTCGTTGACGAGATCTACGACAAGACGCTCTACGACGGCCACACCCACACCAGCATGGCCTCGCTGGCCGATGACGTGCTGTTCGTCACCTTCAACGGCCTGAGCAAGAACTACCGCGCTTGCGGCTACCGCGCCGGCTGGATGGTGGTGTCAGGCGACAAGCGCCATGCGAAGGACTACATCGAAGGCCTGAACATGCTGGCCTCGCTGCGCCTGTGCGCCAACACGCCGGGGCAGCTGGCGATCCAGACGGCGCTCGGCGGCTATCAGAGCATCAAGGACCTGGTGGCGCCCACAGGCCGGCTGGGCCGCCAGCGCGACCTTGCGCACAAGCTGCTCACCGACATCCCGGGCGTCACCTGCGTGAAGCCGAAGGCGGCGTTGTACATGTTCCCGAAGCTGGACCCGAAGATCTATCCGATCACCGACGACCAGCAATTTGCCTACGACCTGCTGGCTGAAGAGAAGGTGCTGATCGTGCAAGGCACCGGCTTCAACTGGACGCAGCCGGACCACTTCCGCGTGGTCTTCCTGCCCAATTCCGATGACCTCACCGATGCCATCGGGCGCATCGCACGCTTTCTCCATCACTACGCCAAGCGGCACTCTCACTGAGCCTCCTATGAAACCCATCCAAGTCGGCCTGTTAGGTATCGGCACCGTCGGTAGCGGCACGTTTGCCGTGCTGAAGCGCAACCAGGAAGAGATTCGCCGCCGCGCCGGGCGCGGCATCCAGATCACCATGGTGGCCGACCTCGACACCGCTCGTGCCAAGAGCGTGGTCGGCGATTCGGCCCAGGTGGTGGCCGATGCGCGCCAAGTCATCGCCAACCCCGAGATCGACATCGTCATCGAGCTGATCGGCGGCTACGGCATTGCCAAGGCGCTGGTGATGGAAGCCATCGCCGCGGGCAAGCACGTCGTGACGGCCAACAAGGCTCTGCTCGCAGTGCACGGCACCGAGATCTTTGCGGCGGCGCATGCCAAGGGCGTGATCGTGGCCTTCGAGGCGGCGGTGGCCGGCGGCATCCCGATCATCAAGGCGCTGCGCGAAGGCCTCACCGCAAACCGCATCGAGTGGATCGCCGGCATCATCAACGGCACCACCAACTTCATCCTCTCGGAGATGCGTGCCAAGGGGCTCGACTTCGCCGTCGTGCTGAAGGAAGCGCAACGCCTTGGCTACGCCGAGGCTGACCCCACCTTCGACATCGAAGGCGTGGACGCAGCGCACAAGGCCACGATCATGAGTGCGATTGCATTCGGTATTCCGGTGCAATTCGACAAGGCCTATGTCGAAGGCATCACCAAGCTCAACGCAGCCGACATCGGCTACGCCGAACAGCTGGGCTACCGCATCAAGCTGCTGGGCATCACCAAGCGCCGTGACGACGCCGGAGGCATCGAGCTGCGCGTGCACCCGACGCTGGTGCCGAGCAAGCGCTTGATCGCCAACGTCGAAGGCGCGATGAACGCGGTGGTGGTTCACGGCGATGCCGTGGGCACGACGCTGCACTACGGCAAGGGCGCGGGCGCCGAGCCGACCGCGTCGGCGGTGATTGCCGACCTGGTCGACATCACCCGGCTGCACACCGCCGACCCCGACCACCGTGTGCCGCACCTCGCATTCCAGCCCGGTTCGCTGCACGACACGCGCATCCTGGCCATCGACGAGGTGGTGACCTCGTTCTACCTGCGCTTGCAGGTGGCTGACCAGGCAGGCGTGCTGGCGCGCATCACCGGCATCCTGGCCGAACGCGGCATCTCGATCGACGCGCTGCTGCAGCGGGAATCGGCAGAGGGCGAAGCGCATACCGACGTGATCATCCTGACGCATGACACCGTCGAAGGTGAGATGAACAAGGCCATCACGCAGATGCAGGCCTTGCCCACCGTGTTGGCGCCGATCGTCCGCATCCGCAAGGAAGAACTCAGTTGAAGTACATCAGTACCCGCGGCGACAAGACGGAGCGCGGCTTCTCCGACATCCTGCTCGAAGGCCTGGCGCCCGACGGCGGCTTGTACCTGCCGACGCACTACCCGAAGGTCGCGCGCAGCACGCTCGCGCAATGGCGCGGCCTGCCGTACAACGAGCTGGCCTTCGAGGTGCTGTCGCTCTTCATCGACGACATCCCTGCGGCCGATCTGCGCGCCATCGTCGACAAGACCTACACGCCCGCCGTGTTCGGCACACGCGAGATCACGCCGCTGAAGACGTTGCAGCCTGGCCTGCATCTCGAAGCCTTGTCCAACGGGCCGACACTCGCCTTCAAGGACATGGCGATGCAGCTGCTCGGCAACCTGTTCGAGTACGAACTGGCGCGCCGCGGCGAGACGCTCAACATCCTGGGCGCCACGTCGGGCGACACCGGCAGCGCCGCCGAGTACGCGATGCGCGGCAAGCAGGGCGTGCGCGTGTTCATGCTGTCGCCCAAGGGCCGCATGAGCCCGTTCCAGCAGGCGCAGATGTTCAGCCTGCAAGACGCGAACATCCACAACATCGCGATCGAAGGCGTGTTCGATGACTGCCAGGACATCGTCAAGGCCACCTCGAACGATCTCGAGTTCAAGCGTCGCCACAAGATCGGCACGGTCAACTCGATCAATTGGGCACGTTTGCTGGCTCAAGTGGTGTACTACTTCGCCGGCTACTTCCAGGCGACGAAGACTGAAGAAGATCGCGTCAGCTTCGCCGTGCCCTCGGGCAACTTCGGCAACATCTGCGCGGGCCACGTGGCCCGCATGATGGGTTTGCCGGTCAAGCACCTGGTGCTGGCCACCAACGAGAACCGTGTGCTCGACGAGTTCTTCCGCACCGGCGCCTACCGCCCTCGCGGCAGCGCCGAGACCTTCGAAACATCGAGCCCATCGATGGACATTTCCAAGGCGTCGAACTTCGAGCGCTTCGTGTTCGATCTGCTGGGTCGCGATGGTGAGCGCACGCGCGAGATGTTCAAGGCCCAATTGGAAAAGCAGGGCTTCTTCCAGCTCAGCCCGGCCGAATTCGAACGCATCCCGGCCTACGGGTTCGTGTCGGGCCACAGCACGCATGCCGACCGCTTGGCGACCATTCGTCAGACCTGGGAACAGAACGGCGTGATGATCGACACCCACACGGCCGATGGCCTGAAGGTGGCGCGCGAATTCATCGAACCTAGCGTACCCATGATCGTGCTCGAAACCGCACTGCCCGCCAAGTTTGCCGAGACCATCGTCGAGGCACTGGACCGCGAGCCCGATCGCCCGGCAGCGCTGCAGGGCATCGAGGCATTGCCCAAGCGCTTCAGGGTGATGCCGGCCGATGCGGCGGCGGTCAAGACGTACATCACCGAGAACACATGAAGGTCATCGGCATCAGCGGCTATTCGGGCTCGGGCAAGACCACGCTGATCGAGCAGTTGATCGGCCGCCTGAAAGCCGCTGGGCAGCGCGTGTCGGTGGTCAAGCACGCCCACCACAAGTTCGACATCGACCAGGAAGGCAAGGACTCCTGGCGCCACCGGCGCGCCGGGGCGTTCGAAGTGGTGGTGGCCTCCGACCGCCGCCTGGCCATGATCCGCGAGTACGAGGTTGAGGCTGACCCGACCGCGCACCAGTTGCTGGCCGAGCTGTCCGACTGCGACTGGGCCATCGTCGAAGGTTTCAAGCACGGCGACCTGCCGAAGATCGAGGTCTGGCGTGCCGAGACGGGCAGCGTCGCGCACTATGGCGACGACCCCTTCATCGTCGCGGTTGCCACCGATCGGGTGCAAGATTTGCCGAAGTCGACTGCGTTGCCGGTCTTCGACCTCGGCGACGTGCAGGCCCTGGCCGAATTTCTCCTGGGCAACCCGGGTCGCTATGAATACGAATACACCTCGCCCTACGACGCTGCTGACGCTTGACGACGCACTGGCGCGCCTGCTCGGTGCGTTGCAGCCGCTGTCGGACACCCAGACCGTCTCGACCTTCGACGCGCTGGGCCGCGTGCTCGCCGCCGATTTGCATTCGATCGCTGACGTGCCGGCCGCCGACAACAGCGCGATGGACGGCTATGCGTTGCGCCATGGCGACGTCCCGTCGGCAGGCACCGTGCTGCCGGTGAGCCAGCGCGTGCCGGCCGGAGTCGTCGGCACCGCACTGAAGCCCGGGACGGCGGCACGCATCTTCACCGGCGCCTTCGTTCCCGAAGGCGCCGACACCGTCGTGATGCAGGAAGACTGCGAAGCGCTGGACGGTGCTGTGCGGGTCAACATCGTCCCCAAGCCCGCGGCCGCCATCCGCCGCCGTGGCGAAGACCTGGCCCAAGGCGCGATCGCGCTGCCCCGCGGCACGCGACTCACGCCGCAGGCCCTGGGACTTGCGGCCACCGCCGGTGCCGCGACGCTGCAGGTGACCCGTCGCCCGCGCGTGGCGCTGTTCTCCACCGGCGACGAACTTGCCATGCCGGGCGAGGTGCTGAAGCCCGGCGCGATCTACAACTCCAACCGCTTCACACTGCGCGCGCTGATCCAGTCGCTGGGCTGCGAGTGCACCGACCTCGGCATCGTGCCCGACCAACTGGCCGCCACGCGCGAGGCCTTGCGCACGGCGGCGCAGGGGCACGATTTCATCGTCACCAGCGGCGGTGTATCCGTCGGCGAAGAAGACCACCTGAAGCCTGCCGTGCAGGCCGAAGGTGCGCTCGAGCTGTGGCAGATCGCCATCAAGCCCGGAAAGCCGCTGGCGTTCGGCAGCGTGCGCCAGGCGGGTGGTGGCAATGCCTGGTTCGTCGGCCTGCCCGGCAACCCGGTGTCGAGCTTCGTCACCTTCTTGCTGGCGGTGCGGCCGATGCTGTTGAAGCTGCAAGGCGCCACGGTGCTGCAGCCGGCCACCTTCCCGATGCGCGCCGATTTCGACTGGCCGCGTGCCGACCCGCGCCGCGAGTTTCTGCGCGTGAAGCGCAATGCGAACGGCGGCCTCGACTTGTTCCGCAACCAGGGCTCAGGCGTGCTCACCTCCACGGTGTGGGCCGATGGCGTCGTGGACAACCCGCCGAACAACCCGATTCGCGCAGGCGACAGCGTGCGATTCATCAGCCTGGCCGAGTGGGTGGCATGAAGATCCAGGTGCGTTACTTCGCATCGCTGCGTGAAGCGCTGGGCGCGAGCGAGATCGCCGAGGCCGCTGAAGGCAGCACGGTTGGGCAGCTGCGCGATGCCTTGATCGCCCGCGGCGCACCGCATGCCGATGTGCTCGCGCGCGGCCGTGCCGTGCGCACAGCGCTGGACCAGGTGCTGTGCAGCGAGACCACATCTTTGCGCGAAGGCGCTGAGCTGGCCTTCTTCCCGCCTGTCACCGGCGGTTAGCCGGCCAGTTGCCGCTGCGCGTCGGCGAGCGCTGCCAGCGCGCGGCGCGTGCCCTCCGCCGTGGCCGGCGTGTGAGGCGCTCGCAGTTCATTCAGCATCCAACCCTGCTGTGCCAGCAATGCCTTGAAGACGCTGGGGTTGGGCTCGGCGAACAAGGCGTGGGTCAACGGCGTCAACGCGTGATACAGCCGCCGGGCATCGGCCAGACGATCGGCCCTCAGCGCCGACACCATCGAGACGAAGTGCTCGGGCAGCAGGTGGGCCGACGCGGCGATGGCACCAGCGCCGCCCATGCACAGCGTGGCGAAAATGTTGTCGTCGTCACCTGCCAGCACCGCAAGGCGGCCATCGGCGATCAGTGCGCGCGTTTGCTCTGCGTCACCGCCGCAGTCCTTGATCGCTTGGATATTCGGGTGAGCAGCCAGTTCGAGCAGTGTCGGCAGCGCCATCTCCACGCCCGTGCGCGACGGCACGTCGTACAGCACCACCGGCACCGTCGACGCATCAGCCAGCGCCTGGAAGTGCGCGACGAGGCCCGCCTGCGAAGGCCGCAAGTAGTACGGTGCCGAGATCAACACGCCGGCCACGGCGCGCTGGGTGATGTCGCGCAAGCGGCCGAGCATCTCGTCGAGCTGCGTGCCCGCCAAGCCCATCAAGACGGGGCGGCCTCGGCACTCGGACAAGACGGCATCCAGCACCGCCAGCTGCTCCACGTGGCTCAGCGAAGCCGCCTCGCCGGTGCTGCCGCACACGACGAAGCCGCGGACACCTTGTTCACCCAGATGGCACACCAGCCGACGCAAAGCCGCCTCATCCACGCGGCCGCCGCGAAACGGCGTGACGAGCGGAACCCACAAACCAGAAAAATCGAATCGACCCACGAGACAACTCCTTTGACGAGACCGATGGAGAGGTCCGGTCAGAGGAGCGCTGGATCAGGAGGGCGGGGAGGGTACCGAAGCCGTTTGTCTGTTCCGTCGCTCACCTGACGACGGAACTGCAACGCTCCGGTCAGATGAGCGTTTGCTTTTTGGCTTTGAGCGCAGGCGCACCCGTGCCGCGAGCGGCGAAGGGGTTGATCTGGCGCAAAGACATGGGCTTCATTCTGCCGGAGCCGGTGCCACAATTCGAGCGATGAGTTCAGCGCGCGTGGCGATCCAGACACAAGACTTCGACCTCAGTGCCGAAGTTGCTGCATTGCGCGCGCACGACGCCGGTGTAGGCGCGGTCGTCAGCTTCGTCGGCACGGTGCGTGACCGCAGCGACGGCAAGGGCGTGACCCGCATGGAGCTGGAGCACTACCCCGGCATGACCGAGCGCGCGATCGAATCGATGATCGATGCGGCTCATGCGCGCTTCGACATTCGCGGCGTGCGCGTCATCCACCGTGTGGGCCCGTTGCAACTGCAAGACCAGATCGTGCTGGTGGCCGTGACATCGGCCCACCGCGAACAAGCTTTCAAGGCCTGCGAGTTCCTGATGGATTACCTGAAAACCCAAGCCCCGTTCTGGAAGAAAGAACACACGCCCGAGGGCGCGCACTGGGTCGATGCCCGCGTGGGTGACGACAACGCCCTGACGCGCTGGGGCATTGCCAGCAGCAACTCCACATCGGGTGTCGCATCGTGACGGCCACATTTCCGTGGGCGCAGATGCTGGCCGTGTCGGTGGGGGCTGCCATCGGGGCGCTGTTGCGCTGGGGCGCCAACATGTGGCTGAACGCGCTGTGGAGCGGTTTCCCGCTGGGCACGCTGGTGGTTAATTGCGTCGGTGGCCTGCTGATCGGCATGGCCCTGGTGTGGTTCGACCGCACGCCGAACGACCTGCTGCGCTTGCTGCTGGTCACCGGCTTTCTGGGCGGGCTGACCACCTTCTCGGCGTACTCGGGCGAGTCGCTCTCGTTGATGCAACGCGGCGAATACGCCTGGGCCTTCGCGCACACGATGGCGCATGTGCTGGGTTCGCTGGCCTTTGCGGGCATCGGGTTCCGTCTGGCGCGCGGGCTGTTGGCTTGATTTTTGGTCGATCTGCCTCAGATCACCTGCAATCGGAGGATTGATCCATGCGTCTCGACAAACTCACCACCAAGTTCCAGGAAGCCCTCGGCGAGGCCCAGAGTCTGGCCCTGAACCGCGACAACCCCTACATCGAACCCGTGCACGTGCTGGCCGCCATGCTGGCGCAGACCGACGGCCCCAAGGCCTTGCTCGAACGCGCAGGCGTGAACACCGCCAAGCTGCAATCGGCGCTCGACGCTGAGATCAAAAAGCTGCCGCAAGTGCAAGGCGGCGAGCAGGTGCAAGCGAGCCGCGACACCACGGCGCTGCTGCAGTCGGCTGAGAAAGAAGCCACCAAGCGTGGCGACCAGTTCATCGCTGGCGAAATGTTCTTGCTCGCCGCGGCCGACAGCAAGACGAGCATCGGCCCGCTGGCCAAGGAGCACGGCCTCACCCGCAAGGCGCTCGACGCTGCCATCGACGCCGTGCGCGGTGGCCAGAAGGTCGACAGCCCCGAGGCCGAAGGCCAGCGCGAAGCCCTGAAGAAGTACACCCTCGACCTGACCGAGCGCGCCCGCAAAGGCAAGCTCGACCCGGTGATCGGCCGCGACGATGAGATCCGCCGCGCGATCCAGGTGCTGCAGCGCCGCACCAAGAACAACCCGGTGCTGATCGGCGAGCCGGGTGTCGGCAAGACTGCCATCGTCGAAGGCCTGGCGCAGCGCATCGTCGCCGGCGAGGTGCCCGAGTCGCTGAAGAGCAAGCGTGTCTTGGTGCTCGACATGGCCTTGCTGTTGGCCGGTGCCAAGTTCCGCGGCGAATTCGAAGAGCGCCTGAAGAGCGTGCTGAAGGAAGTCGCGGCAGACGAAGGCCAGACCATCGTCTTCATCGACGAAATCCACACCATGGTGGGCGCCGGCAAGGCCGAAGGCGCGATCGACGCGGGCAACATGCTGAAGCCCGCGCTGGCGCGCGGCGAACTGCATTGCATCGGCGCGACCACGCTCGACGAATACCGCAAGTACGTGGAGAAAGATGCTGCGCTGGAACGGCGCTTCCAGAAGGTGCTCGTTGGAGAGCCGACTGTCGAAGCCACCATCGCCATCCTGCGCGGCCTGCAAGAGAAGTACGAAGTGCACCACGGCGTGGAGATCACCGACCCGGCCATCGTGGCTGCAGCAGAGCTTAGCCACCGCTACATCACCGACCGCTTCCTGCCCGACAAGGCGATCGACCTGATCGATGAGGCTGCGGCCAAGGTGAAGATCGAGATCGACTCCAAGCCCGAGGTGATGGACAAGCTCGACCGCCGGCTGATCCAGCTGCAGATCGAGCGTGAAGCGGTGCGCCGCGAGAAAGACGAATCGTCGCAAAAGCGCTTCGGCCTGATCGAGGAAGAGATCGCTCGTCTGCAGCGCGAAGCGGCCGATCTCGACGAGATCTGGAAGGCCGAGAAAGCCACCGCGCAAGGCTCCGCCCATGTGAAGGAAGAGATCGATCGCATCCGCACGCAGATCGAGGAGTTCAAGCGCAAGGGCGACTTCAACAAGGTGGCCGAGCTGCAATACGGCAAGCTGCCCGAACTCGAGAAGACGCTGAAGGACGCGCAGGCCAAGGAAGTGAAAGGCAGTGCCTCCGGCAAGCCGCAGCTGCTGCGCACCATGGTCGGCGCCGAAGAGATTGCCGAGGTGGTGGCGCGTGCCACCGGCATCCCGGTGGCCAAGCTGATGCAAGGCGAGCGCGACCGTTTGCTGCAGATGGAAGACAAGCTGCACGAACGCGTGATCGGGCAGGACGAAGCCATCCTCGCGGTGGCCAATGCCATCCGCCGCTCACGCTCGGGCCTGAGTGACCCGAACCGGCCGACGGGCTCGTTCCTGTTCCTCGGCCCGACCGGTGTGGGCAAGACCGAGCTGTGCAAGGCGCTCGCGGGCTTCCTGTTCGACAGCGAAGACCACATGATCCGTGTCGACATGAGCGAGTTCATGGAGAAGCACTCGGTCAGCCGCCTGATCGGTGCGCCGCCCGGCTATGTGGGCTACGAGGAAGGCGGGGCGCTGACCGAAGCCGTGCGCCGCAAGCCCTACAGCGTGCTGCTGCTCGACGAGGTGGAGAAGGCCCACCCGGATGTGTTCAACGTGCTGCTGCAGGTGCTCGACGACGGCCGGCTCACCGATGGCCAGGGCCGCACCGTCGACTTCAAGAACACCGTGATCGTGATGACCAGCAACCTGGGCTCGCACCAGATCATGCAGATGGCTGGGCAGGACACCGAAGTCATCCGCGAGGCGGTGTGGGTCGAGGTGAAGCAGCACTTCCGCCCCGAATTCCTGAACCGCATCGACGAGACGGTGGTGTTCCATGCGCTCGACCGCAGCAACATCGAAGCCATCGCGAAGATCCAGCTCAAGGTGCTGGAAGCGCGCATGGAGAAGATGGACATGAAGCTCGACGTGTCGCCGCAGGCGCTGGCCGAGTTGGCCAAGGCCGGCTTCGACCCGGTGTTCGGTGCGCGGCCGCTCAAGCGGGCGATTCAGCAGCACATCGAGAACCCGGTGGCCAAGCTGATCCTCGAAGGCAAGTTCGGCCCAAAGGACGTGGTGCCGGTCGACGTGCACGAAGGTGAGTTCGTCTTCGAGCGCGTGGTTCATTGAGAGCCCCCAGTCGCTGCGCTCCTGCCCCCGAGGGGCTGAGCCCGGACACATCTCGTCCTGAGGACGAGATGTGCCTGCGAAGGGTCGGGCGTCCTCGCCCGACGCGGCCTGCAAGGTCCGCCTGGCGGACCGGCAAAGCCGGTTCCGCGGGCGTTGCTTGATCGGTCGCTCGCTGCGCGTGCTCTGTTGTCGCGCGCTCAGCCTCCCAGTAGGGAATCCATCCGCAGGATCTGCAGGCGCGCCAGCGTCAGGTTCGCGTGCGTCTTGTCGAGCACCGCGTGCAGCGCCAGGCCGGGGTGGTTGGGCACGGCGCGCAGCAGCAGGTGGTGCGTGCCCAGCGTGATGGCGGCTTCGGGCAGCGTGTGGCCCAGCCCCAGCGTGCGGCTGGCCTGCGACATGGCGGCCAGCAGCGTGGCGCCATGCTGGCCGAGTTCTTCGGCCGTGGGCCGCGCGCCGGCATGCAGCTGGCTGCGGCCGGTGGCGGTGTCGAAGATCGCCACGCTGACCATGCCGGTGAGTTCGATCAGCTGGTTCACGTAGCGGGCCAGTGGTGTGTCGGCCGAGCGCGGCTCGGCTGCGCGCACCGTCGGCATCGGTTTCATCACGAAGGGCGCGGGTTCGGAAACAGGGCCGGCAGGCGCCAACGCCGCCGGAACTGTGACGGGCTGGCCGGGTGCACGGCTGCCCGCGCCGGGCAGGGCCGGCAAGCTGCTGCCGGCTTCGGTGTGGATGTGCTCGCGCAGGCGATTCCAGGTGCCGCTGATGAACGACCACGCATCGGCCGGGCGCGTCACCTGCGGCGTGGTGCGCACGCTCACGCCGGTGCCGCGGCCGAGATCGGTGCCGTGGCTGCTGAGTGCGCTGGAGGCGGCCAGCGGCAGCAAGAGCAGGTGCCGGTTGTGCCAGTTGTCCTTGATCATCGCTTCGTGCAGCGGCTCGAACGACGAGTTCATCAGGTGCGGCGGCATGTCGCCGACCATTACCACGCCGAGGCGGCTGTAGCTCAGCAGCACGCGCGCCAGTTCGTGGCGCGATACGGTGTCGGCATCGGCCTCGGTGGTGTAGATGCGCAGCGACTGGTTGCCCGAAGGGAAGTCGATGAACTCAAGCGTAGCCAGCGGCGTGCCGTAACCCTGGCGGCGGATCACCAGCTTCTGCACGCTGCGGCCGCTGGCTGCGGCCACGCCGGCCAACAGCTTGCGCGACGACGAGGTGCCGATGTCGTGCAGCGCGATGAACTCGGGCTGCAAGTGGTCGAACTGCTGCTGCATCGCCTCGGCCGGGTCGCACGAGACGAACAGCTCGCGCTGGTTCGGGTTGATCTGGCGGCCGATGTCGGGGCTCTCGGTACCGGCCTCGTCTTCTTCGCGCGGCTGGACCTGAGTGGGGACCGCGGTCTCGGCCCGGGTGGCCTGCCATCCATCGTCGTCCACGCCGCCTGAAGGGGGAGTGGGAGGAGAAATCGACATCTTTGTCCCTTGCATCGTCGCAGTGTAGGGTGGCTGTTTCAAATTGTGACTGTTGCGGCCGCATGATTTCACATCCGTGCCAAAGCGGGAATCCCTAGGCGTGCAATGGCCCGGAAGGCCGTCGATAGAATCGGCCGCTTCCACTCCCTCGGCTCTCGCCCAGACGCCTCTGACGCCAAGGTGGGCCGCTTCATTCCATGTCTGCACGCCAGTCTGCTTCGTCGACCCTCCCGGTGGTGATTGTTGGCGCGGGTCTCGCGGGCCTGACCGTGGCGCTGCATCTGGCCGAACACTGCCCGGTCGTGGTGCTGGCCAAGCGCAACCTCGATGAGGGCGCAACGGCCTGGGCGCAGGGCGGCATTGTCGGCGTGCTAGGCACGGACGACAGCATCGAATCCCATGTGAGGGACACGCAAGACGCCGGTGCCGGCCTGGTCGACGAGCACACCGCGCGCTTCATCGCCGAGCACAGCGCGGCTGCCATCGAATGGCTGGTGGCGCGCGGCGTGCCGTTCTCTCCCGACCCCGCAGGCCCGCTGGGCTTGCACCTGACCCGCGAGGGCGGCCATGCGGTCCGGCGCATCGCGCATGCGGCCGATGCCACCGGCAAGGCCATTCACGACGTGCTGCTGAAAGAGGTGGCCGGCCACCCCAATATCCGCCTGCTGGAACGCTGGATGGCGGTCGACGTGATCACCTCGCGCCACCTGAAGCGCGACGAGCCACCGCGCTGCTATGGCGTCTACGCGCTCGACATCGACAAGCAACGCGTCGAGACGCTGCCGGCTGCGGCGGTGGTGATGGCGACAGGTGGTGCCGGCAAGGTCTACCGCTACACGACCAACCCCGACACCTCCACCGGCGACGGCATCGCGATGGCCTGGCGTGCCGGTGCGCGTGTGGGCAACATGGAATTCATCCAGTTCCACCCAACTTGCCTGTACCACCCGCAGGAGCGCAGCTTCCTGATCACCGAAGCGCTGCGTGGTGAGGGCGGCAAGTTGCTGTTGCCCGACGGCACCCGCTTCATGCCCGCGCACGACGAACGCGGCGAACTGGCGCCGCGCGACATCGTGGCCCGCGCCATCGACTTCGAGATGAAGAAGCACGGTGTCGACAACGTGCTGCTCGACGCCACGCATCTCGGTGCCGATTTCCTGAAGGAACACTTCCCGACGATCTACGCGCGTTGCCTGGCCCTGGGCATCGACATCACCCAGCAGCCGATCCCGGTGGTGCCGGCGGCGCACTACACCTGTGGCGGCGTGGTTACCGATCTGCATGGCCGCAGCGATGTTCCCGGCCTCTACGCGGTGGGCGAGACCACCTACACCGGCCTGCATGGCGCCAACCGGCTGGCGAGCAACTCGCTGCTCGAATGCGTGGTGCTGGGCAAGACCTGCGCCGAAGACATCCTTTCGCATGACAGCTCCGAGCGGCTTGCCTTGCCGGGCTGGGACGAGAGCCAGGTCGAGAACGCCGACGAGCAGGTGGTGATCGCGCACAACTGGGACGAGTTGCGCCTGCTGATGTGGAACTACGTCGGCATCGTGCGCACCACCAAGCGGCTGGAGCGGGCGCTGCACCGAATCGACCTGTTGCGCAGCGAGATCGACGACTACTACGCCAACTTCCGCGTCAACCGCGACCTGCTGGAGCTGCGCAACCTGGTCGACTGCGCCGAGCTGATCGTGCGCTCGGCGCTGATGCGGCACGAGAGCCGCGGGCTGCACTACAGCCGGGATTTCCCACAGACCTTGCCGGTGAGCTTCCCGACCATCCTCGTGCGGCCGGCGCAGAGCCGCCCGCACTGGACGCGTAGCCCGGGTTATCACCCGGGCTACGAGTGACGCTGGCCGTCGTTCAGCGTTGATGCAGTTCGCTGTCGGCTGAGGTGTCCTGCAGTCCCTTCGGTGCCGCGGCATTCAGCCTCTCGGCCCGGCTCGCCTGGGCCCTGAGCATCGGGTCGCCGGCGCGGACCTTGGCCGCGAATTCGGCCCGCGACAGTCGCGCTGCCATCATGCGACTCGCTTCCGCGTCGCCCGCTGCGTCGTGGTGCGCCTTGGCGAAGTCGAAGCAGGGATTGCCGTTCTGGTAGCCGAAGACCGATTGCAGGCCCTCCTGCAGCTGCAGCGAGTAGTCCAGCGAGGTGAGGCCCGCGGTGGCGGGGTCCAGCGGGCAGGCCGAGACCGCACGGCCGAAGGCCTGCGATCCGCCGGTACCGCTGGGCAGGTTGCGGAACCAAGCCATCTACTGTGCCGGGTTCGAGCAGTTGCCGGGCGGGATCATCGCGGCCCCCGTGATGGCTGTGGCATTGCCTGCCTGCGCCATGTCGACCTCGGCGGTCGAGTGGCAGCTGATGCACGACGACGCCGGGTTGTCCACCGGGCCGACCAGGCGTCCTCCGCGGCCGAGGTGGTCGCGGAAGGCCGTTGGCATGCCGGCGTTGATCCAGGTCTCTGCCAACGGCACGATGGGCACCGAGGTGATGGTCGGATCGTTGCCCCACTGAATGCCCACCGGCGTAAGCCGCTTCCAGGCATTGGGCTCGCTGGCCGCCAGGCTCTCGTCGTAGACGTAGGTGGCGAAGACCCAGCCGGTTGTGCTGCTGAAGTGATCGTCCTTCACGGCGACGTCCACCTGGAGCAGGCGCACCTGCATCAGCGGGGCGGTCGGATTGGCAGGGTCCTGCACGTACCACGCGGGCGAATGCGCCAGTGGATCGGGGCTGATGATGCGGGACGGGTCGTACTGGGCGAACAGCAGCTTGAAGACCAGGGCGCCGTCGACGAACCTGCCCTGGCTCGCGTCGGTCTTGGTGAGGTCATAGCTTTTGAAGACCTGGCCGATGGTGTAGCCACCGGTGAAGTTGTAGTAGCCGATGGCGACCGCCTTCAGCTGCGGGCCTGGCGTCAGCCAGTGGGTCTGCTCGTTGGGGCGCAGGCCGCGCTCGGACGTCACGCCGTGGTAGGGCTCGCGACGCCGGGTGCCGGCCGCCGTCATCATCGGCACATGGAACCAGCGCCGCGCACCGAGGCGTTGGTTGTTCTTCGTCGCGTCGAACTCGATGCCGGGCTCCGACATGCCCTGCAGGAAGTAGGCCTTGAGGGCATCGAGGTAGCCGCTGCGCTGCGCGGGATCCGACAGGTTGCCGAAGGCGCGCCAGGGCGCATCGGTGTTGGCCGCCGGTGGTGCCCAGTGGTCCAGCCGTGCCACGCCGTCGGCCCCGGTCACGAAGACGGGTGTGCCCAGCGGGTACGACTGGGCCAGCTGGAACGATTCCTGGGTGCGGGCCTCCTGCGGGTTGACATCCCCGGTGGACGGTGGCGGGTTGTTCGAGATCCAGTCCGGGAAATCGCCGGAGCATTGCGCGGTGTAGTTGCCGCTGCCGGACCCGAATTCACCGGTCGGGACGGTGGTGGACTGGTTCGTCTGCCAGCGGCATGAAACCAGACCCAGCAAAGCGGCGAGAGTCGCACTCAGCCGCATGGCGCGGCCGCGCCCCGGGCTGAAAAGGAATTCATTCCGTGTCATGGATGCCCCCTGTATCGAAGAACTCTTCGGTACAGACAGCTTGTGTCCGCGGCCCCCCGCGGCGCATCGTCAATCGAGGGGACGCCGGGTGGCCTGGCCCCCCCTAAGTTCGCGCCTTCATGGCGGCGCGCGCCAACACGAACTGGAACGCGAAGTCCACTGCCTCTTTGATGGCCTCCTCGATCGCGTAGCGTTCTTTCTCGCTCAGGTAGAACGTGAAGTCGACCGCGTGCCGGATGTAGCGCGGCGGTAGCTTGTTCAGCGCGACACAGGCGATGTCAGCCAGAAGCTCGGTGCCCTGCAGGTGCGGGTGTTGGGCCAAACCGGCGATCACCGCTTCGTACACCGCGCGCTCGTGGTAGTTGAAGATCGATTCGAAGTCTGCGCTCATGGTGGGCAGGCTTCGACTCAAATGCGTTCGAGAACCCGCATGGAATAGTCGGTCGCCTTGACGTCCTTGGTCAAGCGCCCAATGGAGATGCGGTCGACGCCAGTGGCTGCAATTTCACGCATTTGCCCGAGTTGTACGCTGCCCGAGACTTCGAGCAAGGCCCGCCCGCCCGTGACGGCCACGGCTTCGCGCATCAGCGGCTCGCTGAAGTTGTCGAGCAGCACGCTCTTGGCGCCTGCGTCCAGCGCCTCGCGCAGCTGCGTGAGGTTCTCGACCTCGATCTGGATGTCCACTCCGGATCTCAAGGCCTCGGCATTGCGCAGTGCAGCAGCGACCCCACCCGCTGCGGCAATGTGGTTTTCCTTGATCAGGATGCCGTGCCACAGCGCCAGGCGCTGGTTCTGCCCGCCGCCAGTGCGCACCGCGTACTTCTGCGCCTGGCGCAGCCCGGGCAAGGTTTTGCGGGTGTCGAGCACGGCGCAGCCGCGTGGGTTGGGCGAGGCGCCGACGATTGCGTCGACATGGCGGCGCGTGGCGGTGGCGGTGGCCGACAGCAGCTGCAGAAAGTTGAGGGCAGGGCGCTCGGCCGAGAGCAAGGCGCGGGCGTTGGCTTCGATGTGGCAGACCAGCGTGTCGGCGGCCATCTTGGCGCCTTCGTCGACGTGCCAGTCGATGCGGGCCTGGGTGTCGAGCGCGTGAACGCAGCCGTCGAACCAATCACGGCCGCACAGCACCGCTTCTTCGCGTACCAGCACGCGGGCTCTCACACGCTGACCGGCCGGCACGAGCTGAGCCGTCCAGTCGTTGCGGCCCATGTCTTCCATCAGCGCATCGCGAATGTTGCGTGCACGCGCCTGTTCCAGCGTTTCGTTGAAATCGAACATGCGTGTGTCTTTTCAGGCGGCGCCGATGTTCGGCACGAGACCTGGCTTCTGGGTGGCTGCGGGGTTGCGCTTCACGAAGTCGAGCATGCGGTCGATGCAGCCCAGGGCTTGGCTGCGGATCGGCTCGTCGACATGGATTTCGCCCACACCCGTTTCGAGGCACGCCACCACGCCTTGCAACGCGTTCATCGCCATCCACGGGCAATGCGCGCAGCTCTTGCAGGTGGCGCTGTTGCCGGCGGTCGGTGCTTCGATCAGCGTCTTGCCCGGAGCCATCTGGCGCATGCGGTGGAACATGCCGTTGTCGGTGGCGACGATGAAGGTCTGCGCGTCCATGTTGACGACCGCGTTCAGCATCTGCGACGTCGAGCCCACCACGTCGGCCTGTGCGACCACGCTTTCGGGCGACTCGGGGTGCACCAGCACTTTGGCGCCGGGGTGCTGCGCTTTCAGCAGGTCGAGCTCCAAGCCCTTGAACTCGTCGTGCACGATGCAGGCACCGTTCCACATCAGCATGTCGGCGCCGGTTTCCTTCTCGATGTAGCGGCCCAGGTGGCGATCGGGCGCCCACAGCACTTTTTCGCCCTGGTCCTTCAGGTGCTGGACGATGGCCAATGCGCAGGAGCTGGTCACCATCCAGTCGGCACGCGCCTTCACGGCCGCGCTGGTGTTGGCATAGACCACGACCTTGCGGTCCGGGTGCGCGTCGCAGAAGCGCGCGAAGTCGTCGGCGGGGCAGCCCAGGTCGAGCGAACACGTGGCGTCGAGATCGGGCATCAGCACGCGCTTCTCGGGGCTCAGGATCTTCGCGCTTTCTCCCATGAAGCGCACCCCGGCCACGATCAGCGTCTGGCTGGCGTGGTCGCGCCCGAAGCGCGCCATCTCCAGCGAGTCCGCCACGCAGCCACCGGTCTCGAGCGCCAGATCCTGCAGGTCACCATCGACGTAGTAGTGGGCCACCAGCACCGCGTTGTGCTTGGCGAGCAGCGCCTTGGCACGCGCCTTCCATTCCTGGCGGCCGGACGGTGTCAAAGGTTCAGGAACCTTAGCCCACGCATGGGCCGTGCAGCTGGCGCCGGTGGCGTCTTGCCGGGTGTAGTCGAACAGCACTTGGCTCATGGCTGGGTGTGATGGCAGGCCACCGCGGCCCTCGGCCAATCATGGTAGCCGCTGCAAGTCGGCTCTTCAGCAGCAGGCCATTGCAGCACACCTGCGAAGCAAGGTGCTCATCAAGCAACGCCCAAGAGCCCAGGTCTCCCGGGCCGATGGGTGGCGCCCCTTGGGGGCAGGAGCGCAGCGACTGGGGGGCCCCAGTCACTCCAGGCTTTGCTCAGCCTCCATCAGCTTGTAGCGCGCCAGGGCCAGGTTGGTCCGTTGCTTGTCGAGCACGGCGAACAGGAACAGCCCGCGGTGTCGCGACACGGTGCGCATCACGTGGTGGCGCGGGCCGGCGCTCGTCATGATCTCGTCGACCTCGGTCGTGAGGCCCAGGTCGCGTGAGGCTTGCTGATGGGCGCGCAGCACCTGCGTGCTCGCAGCGGCGGCCAGTTCCAGCGGGATGGGGCGGTCTTCTCGCGAATGCTTGGCGAGGATGAGCCCGGTGCCGCCGTCGACCACCGCACAGGCGAACACGCCATCCAGGGTCGACAGCGTCTCAAGCGCCTTCGCGGCCAGGGCCGGGTCGAGTGCCGGGCGGCGGCTGGGCGTGGCCATCACGGGCGAGGTGATCGTCGCCGTTGATGTTGCTGCCGTTGCAGATGAGGTCGACAGGTCGGCCACCTTGATCTGGAAGCCGTCGAGCACGGTGGCAGCGGGCGCTTGCGGTGGTGCCCACACGGGCTCTTTCTTCACACGGTTCCACATGCCCAGCAGTGCATTCCACACGGCCGACGCGCTGGTGAGCGCCTCGTTGAGCACCTGCACCTTCAGGCGTGCAGGCCAGTCGGCCATGCCGATCTTGTTGGCGATCCACACGGCGTTGGGCGGCAGCATGAAGAGCAGGGTGGGGCAGCGCCAGTTCGGGTGCCTCACGGCCGTCTGCAGCGTCTCGAGCATTTCGTCGATGGCATGCGGCTGCATGGCACCGACGATCACGGCCGTCATGTGGCTGCGCTCCATCAGGGCCAGCGGCACGGAGGCGTTGTCGATGCCCGGTGCGCGCACATCGGCGTGGTAGATGCGCAGTGCGTCTTCGTGGCGGCGTTCGAGCGTGGTCCGTTCGATCATCGCCAGCGTGCGCAGCGTGCCTTGCTCGCGCAGGTGCAGGCGTTCGATGGGGCGGCCGCTGGCGTCGGACAAGGCCTTGATCACCGCGGCGGCCCAGACGCCCGTGGGGTCGAAGAGGGCGATCAGGCGGCTCGCGGTGTCGAGGTCGGCGCGGGTGGAGGCGAAGTGGTCGCGGATCGCCTGGGCAGGCGATCCGGCGACGACCAGGTCGCGCAGGTGGCTGTCGACCATCTGGCCACGCTCGTTGACCTCGGTGGCCACGCTCTCCAGGATCGCCGTGGCGGCGAAGCCATGGTCGCGTTCCTCGGGCGCGGGGTGGTCGTCGCGCGTGGTGTTGCCTCGGATCGTTCGCAGATCCCCGAAGAGCGATGTGAGCATGGTTTTTCCCTAGGTCGCGCGTCAACTCGCGCTGTAAGTGAAGTCTAGGCGGGGGCCGACGGCACGCCATCCATAGGGTTGCAACCATTCGTTGAAAGAGGGCCCTCGATTTGAGGGGGAAGGGTAAACACTGTGGGGAGGCGTGCCAGCCCTACGAAAAGAAGCGGCTCGGCGGCGCGCCGACCGAGCGGCGCACCATGGCCGTGAACGCGCTGGCGCTGGCATAGCCGAGTTCGGCCGAGATCACGGCCATCGGGATCTTGCGTGCGGCCATCGACAAGGCCTTGGCCAGCAGCACCTGCTGGCGCCACTGCAGGAAGGTGGTGCCGAGCTCGCTGCGGAACAGCCGCGCCACGGTGCGCGGGCTGGCGTTGGCGCTGCGTGCGCAGGTCTCGAGCGTGGACCAGCGTGTCGGGTCGTTCAGCACCGCCTCGCACAGCGCGCGCAGCCGCTTGTCTTGCGGCAGGTCGACGCCGATGGGCACCGGCTGGGCACGGCGCATTTCGTCGAGCACCAGGGCGCTCAGGTGGCGTTCCCGCTCGCTGGGCGTGCGCGGGCCGGGGTCGGTCGACAGGTGCATCACGAGTTCTCGCAGCAGGCTCGACACCTCGATCACCCGGCAGGCGCGCCAGGGCGAATCGGCGGCAGGGCGGGTCTCCGGGCCGCATTGGTCGGCGTCCTGGTGCAGGTAAAGCGAGCGCAGTTCGGCTTCTTCCACCACGGTGACCACGTGCTCGACCCGAGGCGGGATCCAGACTGCGCGCGAAGGCGGCACGATGTAGGTGCTGTTCACCGCCGTCACGCGCACGACGCCGGTGACCGAGAAGGCGAGCTGGCCCCAGGCATGGCTGTGCGGCTCGATGTAGGTGTCGGTGGCGAGCCGGCGCGATTTGGCGCGGACGGGGTTGGCGGCCGTCGGCGCGTAGCGCGGCGGGTCGACCGGTAGCACGCTGGCGCGGTGGCGCTGGGTGGGTTGAAGGCGGGCCGGTCGGGTGTCAGAAGCCATGTCCGAATCTCGATAGAACTTGACGAACTATCGTAACCCGGCCGCGCAGGCGACGCCTAGAGTTCAGGCTCTGTCCCGACCCAGGTTCCCATGACTGCAGCAACCGCCCCGCTCCGCCAAGACGCCAAGACCATCGGCCTGATCGGCCTCGCCCATGGCACCTCGCATTTCTTTCACATGCTGCTCGTGCCGTTGTTCCCGCTGTTCCGCAGCGACTTCGGCTACAGCTATTCGGAGCTGGGTTTGCTGGTGTCGACCTTCTTCGTGATCTCGGGCGTGGGGCAGGCGCTGTCCGGTTTCCTGGTGGACCGCGTGGGCGCGCGGCCGATGCTGTTCGCGGCCATGGGCTGCTTCGTGCTCGCCGCCCTGGCGACGGCCACGGCCCACAGCTACACCGGCTTGATGCTGGCTGCGGCGCTGGCAGGGCTGGGCAATTCGCCGTTCCACCCGATCGACTTCACCATCCTCAACAAGCGCGTTTCGCAGCCGCGCCTGGGGCATGCGTTCTCGGTGCACGGCATCACCGGCAACCTGGGCTGGGCCGTGGCGCCGGTCTTCTCGGCCGGGTTGACGGCCCTCACCGGCTCATGGCGCATGGCCGCTGCCGGCATGGGCGCCTGGGCGCTGCTGGTGATGGCGATTCTGTGGCTGAACCGCGATGCGATCGACGACCAGGCCGGTGTCTGGGCGCATGAAACTGCCGCTGCGAAGAAGGGAGCCGTGCCTGAGGCCTCCGGAGCCGTGCCTGAGGCCTCCGAACACCCGCTCGCGTTCTTGCGCCTGCCTTCGGTGTGGCTGTGCTTCTCGTTCTTTTTCTGGTCGACCTGCACGCTGAGTGCGATGCAGAGCTTTGCCAGCCCCGCGCTGCAAAGCATGTACGGCCTGCCGCTGTCGGTCACCGCCTTCGTGGTCACCGGCTACATGCTGTGCGGCGCGGCCGGCATGGTGGCGGGCGGCTTTCTCGTCGCCAAGGCCGAGCGGTTGGAACGCACCATCGGCGCCTGCCTGCTGGGTGCGGCGGTGTTGCTCTGCCTGGTCGGCAGCGGTTTGTTGCCGGGCCTGATGGCCGCCGTGGTGGCATCGCTCGCCGGCTTTGGCGCGGGGCTGGCCGGGCCGTCGCGCGACATGCTGATCAAGCAGGCTTCGCCGCCCGGTGCGACGGGGCGTGTCTACGGCACGGTGTATTCGGGCCTCGACCTCGGCTTTGCCCTGGCCGCGCCGGCCTTCGGTTCCTTGCTCGACCACGGCATGCCGCATGCCGTGTTCTACGGTGCGGCGCTCACGCTGGTGGCGGGTGTGGCCTCGGCCTCGCTGGTGGGCATGAGCGTGGCCCAGCGTCGCGGGGATCGTAAAGTCGCTGCATGAACACACGCAGCGACAAGACTTCTTCACGCTTGGCCGGCCACGTGCTGGTCGAGGCCCTGATCGCCCAGGGCGTTGACACCGTGTTCGGTGTGCCCGGCGAGAGCTACCTCGCGGTGCTCGACGGTTTTCATGAGCACCGCGAGCAGATCCGCTTCATCGCCTGCCGGCAAGAGGGCGGTGCCGCCTTCATGGCCGAAGCCCAAGGCAAGCTGAGCGGCCGTCCGGGCGTGTGTTTCGTGACGCGCGGGCCCGGCGCCACCAACGCCAGCATCGGCCTGCACACGGCCTTTCAAGACAGCACGCCGATGGTGCTCTTCATCGGCCAGGTGGCCAGCGACCAGCGCGACCGCGAAGCGTTTCAAGAGGTCGACTACCGCCAGATGTTCGGCCCCGGCACGCTGGGTTTCGCCAAGTGGGTGGGCGAGGTGCAAGACGCCGAGCGCTTGCCCGAATACGTGTCTCGCGCCTTTCATACGGCCATGCAAGGCCGTCCCGGCCCGGTGGTGCTGGTGCTGCCTGAAGACATGCTGACCCAGCTGACCGACGCGGCGGTGCTGCCGCGCGCCGAGCCCGCGCTGGCCTGGCCCGCCCCAGGTGCGTTGCGCGACGTGCGCGCCATGCTGCTGGCCGCGCAGCGGCCCTTCGTGATCATCGGCGGCAGCGGCTGGGATGCCCCGGCCTGCGCCGCGATGCAGCGCTTCGCCGAGAACTGGAAGCTGCCCGTCGGCTGCGCCTTCCGCTTCCAGGATCTTTTCGACAACTCGCACCCGAACTACGCCGGCGACGTGGGCATCGGCATCAACCCGAAGCTGGCCGAGCGCGTCAGGCAGGCCGATTTGATCGTGGCCATCGGCCCGCGGCTGGGCGAGATGACCACCGGCGGCTACACGCTGCTGCAGCCGCCGCGGCCGGCGCAAAAGCTGATTCACATCCATGCCGGCGCAGAAGAACTGGGCCGCGTCTATGCGGCCGACCTGCTGCTGCAGTCGTCGATGGCCAGTGCGGCCAAGGCGCTCGAAGCGCTGGCGGCACCTGCGCAGCTGCCCTGGTCCGACTGGACGGCGCAGGCCCATGCCGATTACGAAGCCAACTTCGACGCGCAGGCGGTCGAGCCGCTCGACATGGCCGTGGTCATGAAGACCATTCAGCGCCTGGCGCCGGCCGACACCGTCTACACGAATGGCGCCGGCAACTACTCCGGTTGGCTGCACCGCTACGTTCGCTACGCCGGTCTGCAGCACCACGGCCGCACGCAGCTTGCGCCGACCTCGGGCGCCATGGGCTATGGCGTGCCGGCGGCCGTGGCCGCCGCGCTGCTGTACCCCGAGCGCACCGTGGTCAACATCGCGGGCGATGGCGACTTTCTGATGACGGGGCAAGAACTCGCCACGGCCACCGGCTACGGTGCGAAGCGGCTTATCAGCGTGGTGGTCGACAACGGCACCTACGGCACGATCCGCATGCACCAGGAGCGCGACTACCCCGGCCGCGTGAGTGGCAGCGACCTGTTCAACCCCGACTTCGCTGCGCTGGCGCGTGCCTACGGCTGGCAGGCACAGCAGGTGGACACCACGGCCGCATTCGAGCCGGCGTTTGCCGAGGCCCTGCGTTCGCAGCAGCCGGCGCTGCTGCACCTCAAGCTCGACGCCGATGTGAGCACCTCGCGGACCACGCTCACCGCCATCCGCAACAAGGCGCGGCTCAGCGCGGCTTCATGAAGAGCAGCACCACGCCCACCAGCACCACGGCCGCGGCCATCCATTCGAACCCCGTCACCACCTCGCCGAGCACGGCCACACCGAGCAGCATCGCTATCACCGGGTTGACGAAGGTATAGCTCGACGCCACCGCCGCGCTGGACTGCGCCAGCAGCACCATGTAGGCGTTGAAGGCGATCAGCGAGCCGAACACCACCAGGTAGAACCACGCCGCCACGGCGGCCGGCTGCGGCGGCCACTGGGGTGTTTCGCCCTGGGTGGCCGACATGGCGAGCAGCACCACGCCGCCGCAGACCATCTCGCTGGCGAAACCCATTGCGCCCGCGGCCAGCGGCAAGGTCCGCTGGCTGAGCACGCTGCCGATCGACCAGGTGACGCAGGCCAGCGCAATCGCAGCCAGCCCTGCCGGTGAAGCCTGGAAGCCGGCGCCCTGGGTCAGCATCAGCACGCCGACCAAGCCCACGCCGATACCCGCCAGTTCCAGCCGGCCGGGCTTCACGCCCCACAGCAAATTGAGTGCGGCGATCATCAGCGGCACCACGGCGATGAAGGCCACCACCAGGCCCGAGCCCACGCTCTGCTCGGCATAGGCTGTGCCGCCCATGCCGCCGCCCAGCATCAAGGCGCCGACGATCAGCGCATTGCGCCATTGTTGGAAGGAGGGCCAGGGCGCCTTGCGCCAGCGCATCCACACCAGCAAGAGCACGCCTGCGAACAGGAAGCGTGTGCCCATCTGGAAGAAGGGCGGAAAGCTCAGCAGCGCGAACTTGATGGCGAGGTAGGTCGAGCCCCACACCAGCCAGGTGGCCGCGAGGCAAAGCACCAGCAAGGGGTTGTGCGACAGGCGTGCATCGGTCGGTGAGGCGAGGGCGTTCATGGTGTTGCAGGCGTCGGGAAAGAGCTGGCATCGTAGAAAAGAAGCGGCCTCATCGGAATGGCAAACTCAAGGTTCTGCGCTGCATGCTTCGTTGCTTTTCAAGGCGCATGAGGAGCCCGACCTTGAATCTCGATTTCGATTCACACGACACCCGCATCCTGGCCGAGCTGCAGGCCGACGCCCGGCTGTCGATGGCCGAGCTCGGCCGCCGTGTGCACCTGAGCCAGCCGGCCGTGACCGAGCGCGTTCGCAAGCTCGAATCGGCCGGCGTCATCACCGGCTACCGCGCCACCGTGAACCTGGCGAGCCTGGGCTACGGCATCCGCGCGATGGTGCGCGTGGGCCGTGCCGACTATGCCCGCGTGGTCAAGCTCGTCGGGCAGATGCCCGAGGTGGTCAACGCCTACAACGTGACCGGCGAAGACAGCTGGCTGCTCGAGATCGCCGTGATCGACGTCGCTCACCTCGATGCCGTAGTCACCCGCTTCTGCCTGTTGACCGAAACCTCGACCGCCATCATTCTCAACGCCGCGCGCGAGCACCAGCCGATGCTGCCGGCGCGCCGGCAAGACGTCAAACCTCCGATCAGGAAAGTGGCCAACGCATGAGCGCCTTTCCCGCCGACTTCGCTACTTGTGACCTGTGCGACGCCAACAAGGCCAGCACTGATGGCAGCTTCCGTGTGCTGCCGCCGGTGTTCCGGGACTACGGCAAGCGCATCAAGTTCTCCGGCCCCGTCACCACCGTGAAGTGCTTCGAAGACAACTCGCTGGTCAAGGCCGCGCTCGACACGCCGGGGCAGGGGCGCGTGCTGGTGGTCGACGGCGGTGCCTCGCTGCGGCGCGCGCTGGTGGGCGGCAACCTTGGCGCTGCGGGGGCCAAGAACGGTTGGGCCGGCATCGTGGTCGACGGTTGCGTGCGCGACAGCGCCGAGCTGGCCGCCTGCGACCTCGGCATCCGTGCCTTGGCGTTGATGCCGTGGCCGACCGAGAAGCGCAACGAGGGCCAGCGCGACGTGCCGGTGCAGATCCAGGGCGTGTGGGTCCGCCCCGGCGACTGGCTCTATGCCGACGAAGACGGCATCGTGCTCACCGCCGCACCGGCGGTTTGAGCGCCGAGGCCAGAACAGCATGCGAGCCCAGGGCCTGAGCGCCCCCACCGTCTTGCTCACCGGCTTCGAGCCCTTCGGTGAGCATTCCGTCAACCCGAGCTGGCTGGCCGTGCAGGCGCTGCATGGCCGACAGATTGCAGGGCACCGCGTGGTGGCGGCCCGCTTGCCCACGGTGTTCGACCTGTCGCTGAGCGAACTGCAAGAGCTGCTGACGGCGCACACGCCGGCATTGGTGCTGTGCGTGGGCCTGGCCAGCGGGCGCAATGCTTTGTCGCTCGAACGCGTGGCCATCAACATCAACGACGCCAGCCTCGCCGACAACCACGGCGCCAAGCCCGTCGACACGCCCGTGGTGCCGCAAGGCCCGACGGCCTACTTCAGCACCTTGCCGCTGAAGGCGATGCTGCAGGCGCTGCGGCGGCACAAGCTGCCGGCCGAGCTGTCGCAGACAGCCGGTACCTTCGTGTGCAACCACGTCTTCTACGGCCTGATGCACGCGCTGACGATACAGCCTGCCTTGCAAAGCACGCGGGGTGGCTTCGTCCACGTGCCCGATCTTTCGGTGATGGCGCTGCCCGATCTGGTGGGCGGGCTGCACCTGATGCTGGAGACGGCGCTGACGACGCAGGCAGACGCGCGCTTCGCTGCCGGCGCCGTGCACTGAGGCGGCTCAGCGCTGCACGACTTCCAGCAGCCGGTCGAGCCCGCCTTCGTTGATGGCCACCATGGCCTTTTCGCGCACCGTGGGTTTCGCGTGGTAGGCCACGCTGAGGCCGGCTTCGCCCATCATCGGCAGGTCGTTCGCGCCATCGCCCATCGCGATGGCCTGCTTCGGCGCGATGCCCAGCTGGGCGCAGGTGGCGAGCAGCATGCGGCGCTTCTCTTCGCCGTCGCAGATGTCGCCCCAGGGCTGGTCGACCATGCGGCCGGTGAGAGCGCCGGCGGCCACTTCGAGCACGTTGCTGCGCGTGAAGTCGATCTTCAGGCGGTCGCGCACGTGGTCGGTGAAGAAGGTGAAACCGCCCGAGACCAGCAGCGTCTTCATGCCGGCCGACTGGCAAGCCTGCACCAGCGCTTGAGCGCCCGGGTTGAGCTGAAGCCGCTCGTGCAGCACCTGCTGCATGGCCGACACCGGCACGCCCTTCAGCAGGGCCACGCGCTGGCGCAGGCTTTCCTTGTAGTCGCTGATCTCGCCGCGCATGGCTGCTTCGGTGATGGCGGACACCTCGGCCTTGCGGCCGGCGGCATCGGCGATCTCGTCGACGCATTCGATGTTGATCAGCGTCGAATCCATGTCGAACGCGATGAGCTTGAAGTCGCCCAGGCGCAGCGGGGCGCTGATGTTCTGGGTCACAAGGCCGGGGAGCGGCGGTGCAGTCATAAGAAAAACAGATGGGAGCGTGACAAAAGTGGGATTGTCCCGCAAGCCGCGTTTGCCAACGGGCACACGGCTTGCGATGCTACGGCGCGGTACTTCATTCGGTGGCCGCAGGTTTCTATCGAAACAAAAAAACAGCCCATAAGGCCCATAAGACCGACCATGCGCACTCAACGCCTTTCAGCTTTCTCTGCAGTCGTTTTTGTCTTCTTCGCCGCCCACACGCCGCCCGCGAACGCCCAGACCCTGAAGCCCGATCCCGAGGCTGCCAACCGCGCGGCGCGCGAGGCCGACAACCCGATGCGCGTGATCCTCGAAGCCAGCAAGCTCAAGGTGCGCATCAAGCCCGATGGCGATGACGCGGCCTCACCTGAAAAGCGCGTGGTGCGCCCACCGGCCCCGCGGCCTGCCGCGCCTGTGGCAACGGCCAAGACCAAGGCGCCTGCGGCCCAGGCGCCGGTGGCGGCCGCCGTGGCTTCGCAACCCGCATCGGTACCGGCGCCTGTGAACCCGCCCTCGCAAACAGTGGCCAGGGCCGCCGAATCGGTGCCGATGCCGACGGCGCTCGCCGTACCGTCGCCCATCGTGCCGGCGCCCAAACCGCTGGCTCTGCCGCCGGTGCCGCTCAAGCTCGCCCAGCTGGTGGAGCCGGAGGTGCCGTCTTCGGTGATGCGCCGCATGCGCAGCGACGTGACGGTGGTGATCGGCCTCACCGTCAATGCCGACGGCTCGGTGTCAGACGTGGTGATCAAGTCCAACCCGATGAAGGCCCTGGATGCGGCCGTCATCGACGCCGTGCGCCAGTGGCGCTACAACCCGATCGGCGAGCCGCGCACGCATGCGGTGCAGCTGGTGCTGCACGCGGGCCAGTAGCCAGACGCCAACTCTCAGCGCACGCTGGAAGGTGTGCGCGGCGCCAGCCGGAGCGTCTCGCCGATGGCGATCGTCGGGAAAGCGTCGTCCGGCAGGCCGTGGATTCGGCGCTGCTGCGCCAGCACCCTGGGTGGCTCGTCCAGCGATTCGTCGGTGAGCTGGAAGGTGCCCCAGTGCACGCCCAGCGAGCGCTTGGCGCCGAGATCGAAATGGATCTTCACGGCCTCTTCCACGTTCACGTGCTGCGAGGCCATGAACCAGCGCGGCTCGTAGGCGCCGATGGGCAGCAGCGCGATGTCGAAGCCGCCGCCCAGCGCAGGCGCTTGGCGCTCGGCGAAGCGCTCTCGCATGTCGGTGAAGTCGCGCGAGTAGGCGGTGTCGCCGGCGAAGAAGAGGTGGCACTGGCCGGCGAACACCGCGAAGCCGCCCCACAGCGTGTCCATGCGGTCGTTCAGGCCACGTGCCGACCAGTGCTGGGCCGGCACCAGCATCACCTCGACCTCGCCGCCTGGCGCGGCGATGCGGTGGCTGTCCCACCAGTCGAGCTCGACGGCGTTCGTGATGCCGCGCGCCGTCAGCCAGGGCTTGAGGCCCAGCGGCACGACGAACAGCGGCGGGTCGCCGGGCTGGCGGTTCAGCGCGTCGACCGAGGTGCCGTCGAGGTGGTCGTAGTGGTTGTGCGAGACCACCACCAGGTCCACGTGCGGCAGGTCCGCCAAGGCGACACCTGGAGCCTGGTGCCGCTTGGGGCCGGCGAAGGACATCGGCGAAGCACGCTGCGAAAAGATCGGGTCGGTGAGCAGCGTGAGCCCGGCGAGCTGGCCCAGCACCGTCGCGTGGCCGACCCAAGTCACCGCAGGCTGCATGGCCGCGCGGGCCTGCGCATTGGCGCGCAGGAAGGCCAGGTCGGGCGCGACGGCAGGGATCGGCGTCTGCGGCGGCTTGGGCAGGCCCTGGCGCGAGGCGTCCCAGCGCCAGCGCAGCACCTCAGCCAGGGTCTTGGGCGTGAACTCCGAGTGGCTGTTCTGGAAACCATCGGGGCGATGGTGGGGCTTGGCCGGGTCGTAGTAGGGGTTCATGTCGTCCGAAATGAGGGCGGGGCACACGGGCGCCGCAGCATAGCCCGCGAAGAAAAGATCGGAGCATGGCGGGGATAGACTCGCAGCCACGATGTACGCCAAATTCTTCGGCCTGAGGCAGGAGCCTTTTTCGATCGCGCCCGACCCTCGCTACCTCTTCATGAGCGAGCGGCACCGCGAGGCCTTGGCGCACTTGCTGTACGGCTTGCGCGGCGGCGGCGGTTTCGTGCTGCTCACCGGCGAGATCGGCGCAGGCAAGACCACGGTGTGCCGCTGCTTCCTGGAGCAGGTGCCCAAGCGCTGCAACGTGGCGTACATCTTCAACCCCAAGCTCACGGTCATCGAGCTGCTGAAGACGGTGTGCGACGAGTTCCGCATCCCGCTCGACCCGGCCCGGCTGCGCAGCGACACCGTCAAGGAATACCTCGACCCGATCAACGAGTTCCTGCTCAAGACGCACGCCGTCGGGCAGAACAACGTGCTGATCATCGACGAGGCACAGAACCTCTCGGCCGACGTGCTGGAGCAGCTTCGCTTGTTGACCAACCTCGAGACCAGCGAGCGCAAGCTGCTGCAGATCATCCTGATCGGCCAGCCCGAGCTGCGCGAGATGCTGGCCCGGCCCGAGCTTGAGCAACTGGCACAGCGCGTCATTGCGCGCTACCACCTGAAGGCGCTTTCGCCGGCCGAGAGTTCGCAGTACATCCGCCACCGTCTGGGCGTGGCGGGCCTGAGCGGCACCGTGCCCTTCGACCGCGACGCGCGCAAGCGCATCCACCAGCTGTCGCGCGGCGTGCCCCGCCGCATCAACCTGCTGTGCGACCGCTCTCTGCTGGGCGCCTATTCCGCCGGCCGCGCGCGCGTGGATCGTTCCATGGTCGACAAGGCCGCGGTGGAGGTGTTCGGCGAAGGCGACGTCGCGGTGCCGTCGTCTCCCCGCGGCGCACGCATCACCGTGTTGGCCGCGGCAGCCGGCTTGCTGCTGGGCGCGGCGCTGTTTGGCATCGTGAGCTGGGCCACCGAAAGCGGTTTGCGCAAGCAGGTGGCTGCGGTCAAGGGGCCTGCGCCCAAGGCGGCGTTGGCGGCGGCGAGCGCGCCATTGGCCGCCGCGAGCCGGCCTTCGCCGATGGCCAGCGAGCCGGTCGACCCGGCGGCTGTTCTCAAGCTCAGCCTGCACAGCGAGAACGAAGCCTGGCGCGAACTCGCGCCGTGGTGGAAGGCCTCGCTGGGCGAGGGCGACCCGTGCGTGGCCGCGCAGCGCCAGCAACTGCAGTGCTTCAAGAGCGATGGCGGGCTGGCGCTGATCCGTATGCTCTCGCGCCCGAGCCTGCTCACGCTGTACGACGACGCCGGCAAGCCGGCCTATGCGGTGCTGGTGGGCGTGACCAGCCACACGGCGAGCCTGCGCGCGGGCGGGGTCACGCAGGGCGTGAGCCTGTTGTCGCTCTCGAAGGTGTGGCGCGGTGAGTTCGCCACGCTCTGGCGCGTGCCTCAGGGCTACCAGAACAAGCTGCTGGCCGGGCAGGCCGGCCCGGTGGTGGATTGGCTCGCCCTGCAGGTGGCGAAGCTGAATGGCGAGGCCGCGCCGGCTGGCGCGCAGAAGTTCGATGCGGCCTTGCAGGCCAAGGTCTCCGCCTTCCAGCTCGTGCAAGGGCTCAAGCCGGATGGCCTGGCCGGCCCCATCACCCTGATGCAACTCAATCGCGCTGCCGGCGTGGACGAGCCCCGTCTCCAAGCCGAGTTGGCTTCCAACTGAAAGACTGAGCGATGTCCTACATCCTCGATGCCCTCAGGCGAGCCGATTCCGAGCGCGAGCGCGGCGCGATCCCCAACCTGCACGCGAAACCCGAGGCGTTGATCGATGCCGACGACGATGAGGGAACGGGCAGCCGCCCGCACCCTCTGCTGTGGGCGGTGATCGGGTTGTCGGTGGTGCTGGCCGGCGTGCTGGCGTGGCAGTTCATGGGCAGCAGCCCGGTTGAGCCTGCGCCGATGCCGGTGTCCGTCCCTGTGCCGGCTCCCGCGCCCGCTCCGATGGCAACCGTTGCACCACCGCCGCCGCAACCCACGCTGCCGCCCGTTGCGATGATGCCGGCCCAGCCGGTGCCGCAGGCACCGGTGCAAGCCGCGCCGCGCAAGCTGCCGGCCCGCGCCGCAGCGAAGGCCTCGGCACCGGCGTCAGCCGCCACACCCGAGCGCCCGGTGCAGACGCTCGTCGAGCTGCCGGAAAACATCCGCCGCGAGCTGCCGCAGATCACCGTGGGCGGCGCGATGTATTCGGAGAACGCGGCAAGCCGCATGCTCATCATCAACGGCCAGGTCTTTCACGAAGGCGACAAGATCTCGGGCGAGCTGGTGCTGGAGCAGATCAAGCTGAAAGCGGCGGTGCTGGCCTACAAGGGCTACCGCTACGGCATCAGCTACTGAGCGAAAAATGGTGCGAGCTTTACGGCTTGCATCCTCTCGACACTCACCTTCCCCTACTCCATGCCACTCTTTCCGAAACCGCTGCGCGCGGGGGATCTGATCGCCATTACTGCGCCGTCTTCCGGAGTATCCGGGCCGGCCCTCGCCAGGCTCGACATCGTTCTTGATCATCTTCGGAGCTTGGGCTATCGAGTCGTCGAGGGGAAGTGCCTGCGGAACGAATACAAGGACGCAAGTGCGCCGCGCGAGCAGCGTGCGCAAGAACTCATGCAGTTCTTGACCGACCCCGAGGTCTCCGCCATCTTGCCGCCCTGGGGTGGCGAACTGGCGAGCGAACTGTTGGAGGTGCTCGACTTCGAAGCGTTGTGCTCCGTTCGGCCCAAGTGGCTGCTCGGATTCTCGGACTTGAGTACCTTGCAACTGCCGCTTACGCTCATCTCAGGTTGGGCAACCGCTCACGGGTCCAACATGATGGATCTCGCGCCCACACAGACCGACCCATTGACGACATCCGTGCTTGCCGTCCTTGCAGCTGATTTCACCAGCCCCGTGCGCCAGGAGTCATCCACATGCTTCCAGCGGAAGTGGATCGACTTTGCCGTCAAGGCCGATGCACCTTTGAATCTGACCGAGCCTACGCAATGGAAGCGCCTGGACGGCTCGAACGAAGTACTGGAGATACGTGGGCGACTGATTGGCGGCTGTCTCGACTCAATCGCATGGCTGGCGGGCTCCAGATTTGGCGACGTTCCGAATTTCGTTCGAGAGTCGGGTGGGCTGGGCGCAGTCTTGTATCTTGAGAACGCCGAGATGGCTCCGCCCGGTCTGGTGCGTGCGCTTTTGTCGATGCGTCGTCATCGTTGGTTCGACGGCCTTTCCGGTCTACTGATTGGCCGAAGTGCAGGCCCTGTTCCCGAGTCGTCAGAGAGCTTGTCGTACGCAGACGCTCTCAATGCAACTCTTGGAGACTTGCCGTACCCAGTTCTCTACGACGTAGACATCGGGCACCAGCCACCTCAGTTCACCTTGATCAATGGTGCGCTTGCGAATGTTCAATTCGAGGCTGGCCGTGGTTCTGTCACTCAGGTGGCGGTGGCCTGAGCCTCGCATTTCCTGTAGGAACGCTTGCCCCGGCAAGCCGGGGCAAGGCGCTCATCTCACAATGCTCAACGACTCGTCAGGTGAGCCTGCACGGCGGGCGGCGCCACTGCGTAGTGATCGAACTGCATCGAGTACTGCGCACGCCCTGACGTCTGGGCCCGCAGGCTGCCGATGTAGCCGAACATCTCCGCCAGCGGCACGTGCGCCTCGACCACCGCCGCGTTGCCACGGCTGTGCTGCCCGCGGATGATGCCGCGCCGGCGATTCAGGTCGCCGATCACGTCGCCCAGATGGTCGGCGGGCGTCACCACCTCCACAGCCATCAAGGGCTCCAGCACCACCGGCGTTGCCTTCAACGCCGCTTCACGCAATGCAGCCACCGCTGCCAGCTCGAAGGCCAGCGTCGATGAATCGCGCTCGTGGTGGCTGCCATCGACCAGCGTCGCCTGGAAGTCGACCAGCGGAAAACCCGCCACGACACCCGCTTCTGCTGCGCGGCGCACGCCGGCTTCCACCGCGGGGATGAACTCCCACGGAATGGCGCCACCCACCACCTGGCTTTCGAAGTGGATGCCTTCGCCGCGTGGCATGGGCGTGAGCCGCAGCGTCAGCTCGGCGAACTGGCCGGGGCCGCCGCTCTGCTTCTTGTGCAAATGCCTCACCTCGGCTGGCTTGGTGATCGTTTCGCGATACGCCACTTGCGGTCGGCCTGTCGATACTTCCACCTGGTGCTTGGTTCTCAGCTTCTCCAGCGTCACCTCCAGTTGCAGTTCACCCATGCCCGACAGAATCGTCTGGCCCGACTCGGCGTCCTGCCGAATGCGCAGGCTCGGGTCTTCCTTCACCAGCGCCTGCAGTGCCTTGCCCAGGCTTTGTTGATCGGCCTGGGTCTTGGGCTCCACCGCGACATGGATCACCGGTTCGGGGATGCTGATCTCCTCCAGCACCACGGGGTGCTGGCGGTCGCTCAGCGTGTGGCCCGTGACCGTGTCCTTCAAGCCGACGACGGCTGCGATGTCGCCCGCCTCCAGCATCTGGCGTTCCTCATGCTTGTCGGCATGCACCTCGTACAGCCGCGACACGCGCTCGGTCTTGCCGGTGCTGGCGTTCAGCACCGTGTCGCCAGGCCGCAAGCGGCCGCGGTACACGCGCACGAACACCATCGAGCCGTGGGCATCGGTCACCACCTTGAACGCGAGCGCCGCCAACGGCCCGTCCGGGTCGGCTTCGGGTTGGCCGGCGACTGCGCGCACGTCCTGCGGAGACGGCAGGTAGTCGACCACGGCATCGAGCAAAGGCTGAACGCCCTTGTTCTTGAATGCCGCGCCGGCCAGCACGGGCACGAACGCACCCGCCAGCGTGCCGCTGCGAATGCAGGCACGCAGCTGCTCGACCGAAGGCTCTTCGCCGTTCAGGTAGGCCGCCAGGGCGGTGTCGTCTTGCTCGACCACGGTCTCGACCAGGCGCGCGCGCCAGCCCATGGCTTGCGCCACCAGCTCGGGCGGGATCGCCTGCGTCTCGTACGGCTCGCCGGCTTCGCTGCCGTGCCAGACCAGTGCCTTCATGGCGAGCAGGTCCACGACGCCGCGGAACGTGTCCTCGGCGCCGATGGGTAGCTGCAGCACCAGCGGCTTCACACCCAGGCGCTCTTCCATCATCTGCACGACGCGCGGGAAATCGGCCCCGACGCGGTCGAGCTTGTTGATGAAGGCCAGGCGAGGCACGTGGTACTTGTCGGCCAGGCGCCAGTTGGTTTCGGTCTGCGGTTCCACACCGGCGACACCGTCGAAGACCACGACCGCGCCGTCGAGCACGCGCAGCGAGCGGTTCACCTCGATGTTGAAGTCGATGTGCCCGGGTGTGTCGATCAGGTTGATCTGCGCACCCTTCCAAAACACTGTTGTGGCCGCGCTGTTGATGGTGATGCCGCGTGCGCGCTCCTGCGGGTCGAAGTCCATCGTCGTGGTGCCGTTGTGCACTTCGCCGATGCGATGGTTTTCGCCCGTGTAGAACAGGATGCGTTCGGTGGTCGTGGTCTTGCCCGCGTCGACGTGGGCAATGACGCCGATGTTTCTGAGTTTTCTGTTGTTCGTGTTCATCTGGATCTTTCGTTGAAGGCGTGGCGCCTGCCTTCAACGGCGATCCGCGAAGGCTAGGCGCAATTCACTTGCGGCAACGGGCCAAAGTACGAGCGCAAGCCGTCTCGTGCTTTGGCGAGAAGAATCGTGGCGATCAGCTTGTCGTAGGTGCGCATGATGATGAGCGGTGGCAGAAAAAACAAAACCCCGGAAGCGGGAGCCTGCCGGGGTCGGGGCGGAAGGCTCTGCAGCCTTCCGAATGCGTCGAAAGGCCGTGATTAGGTGGCGAATGTGGCGTGCTTGCCGAAGAGAGTGCGTTGCATGGTCGTGGGCCGTTCGTTGGGAGGCGAGATTGTCCTATATCGGGTTCGGGCGGGGAAGCGCAAGAGGGCTATCGCATCCATAGCCGCCGCTGTAGGACGCTGACTCCATCAGCACGCGGTTCTGTCCGATGCCGAGGCACCGCCAGGCTGCCGATACTGGGCCGCATCGCTGTCACCTCCCTCATGACCACCATCATCCGGATCGGGCAAGCTCCTCCCACGCTGACGCGGGAGGCCTTCGGCCAGCGCTACCGGGCGCAGTTCTACGACCCGGCGTTCGAAGCCGAGAAGGACTCCATCGCCCGGCTGGAGGCGATCGCCTGGCAGGCGTATGAAGAGGGCCGCAAGGCACCACGCACGCGGCGTGCAGGAGAGGGTTTTGCGGACCCGACGTATGAGTTGTCGTTGGAGTGGCTGGCGACTCGTGATCGCCTCGGCGAAGCGCAGACGCGTTGGTCGAAGATCGAAACACCGTCGCGCGTGCTCGTCATCGGCGGTAGCTCACGCAACGACGGTACTTGCCCGGGCGAGATCTCAAAGACCTGGCGGTTCACCGAGTTGGCGCGCCAAGTCGTGCAGGCCGAAGGACTTGAGGCCGATGTGCTCGATCTCAGCATGCTCACCTCCGAGTACGGCCGCAAGATCCACCCTTGCAAGGGCTGCGTGTCGACGGCGATGCCGCTGTGCCATTGGCCCTGCAGCTGCTACCCGAATCATTCGCTCGGCCAGACGCACATGAATTCACGCCTGGATCGGTACGTCGGCTACTACGAGCCTTCAACAGCCACGAGGCGCTGGATCGCGACGAGGCCGTGGCGGCCGGCTGAGCCAGCCCGACAAGGCCGTCCGCGCCGTTCGTTCCAAGTAAGACTTCTTCAACCTCAAGGAATCGCCATGATCGAAAAATCCGCCAGCGTTCATTGGATCGGCCGGGGCCGCCTGGGCCAGGGTCGCGTGAGCACCGAAACCCGCGCGCTCAACGACCACCCGTATGGTTTCGGCAGCCGTTTCGAAGACGACCGCACCGGCACCAACCCGGAAGAAATACTCGCCGCGGCGCATGCCGCCTGCTTCACGATGGCGTTCTCGTTCGCGTGCGACAAGGCCGGTTTCGCCACCACCGAAGTCGACACCCAGGCCCGCGTGCGGCTGTCCAAGGACGGCGACGGTTTCAAGATCGACCGCATCGCCCTCGAACTGCGTGCCACCGTGCCCGGGGTCGGCGAAGCGCAGTTCCACGAGATCGCTCAAACCGCCAAGCGAGACTGCCCGCTCTCCAAGGCCCTGGCCAGCGTGCCCGAGATCACGCTTGAAGCAACACTGCTGCAGGAGTGAGCGGGGCACAGGCGACAGGCGCCTGCTCCCCGCTCACTGAGTCTCGATCTTGGAGGTCTTGATCACATCGCCCCAGCGCTTGATCTCGCTCGCCAGCAACTGCGTCATCTGCTCCGGCGTGCTGCCTTGCGGGCGAACGCCGAGGCGTTGCAGCTGCGCGACGACCTCGGGCGACTTGAGCGCGTCGTTGGCGGCGAGCGTCAGCTTCGCCACGATGTCCTTCGGCGTCTTGGCCGGCACGGCCAGTGCGTTCCAGGAGGCGACGTCGTAGCGGGCAATGCCTTCTTCCTGCACGGTGGGCACGTTGGGCAGCAGCGCGAAGCGCTTGCCCGAGGTCACGGCCAGTGCGCGGATCGTCTTGCCTTCGACCTGCGACAGCATGGGGCCGAGGATCTCGAAGCCCACGTCGATCTCGCCGGATCGGAGCGCCGTCACCACGGCCGGTGTGCCCTTGTAGGGCACGGTGACCGCGTCGATGCCCGCCACGGTCTTGAACAGCTCGGCCGACAGATGCTGCGTGCTGCCCGGCGCAATGGTGCCGATCGTCAGCTTGCCCGGGTTGGCCTTGGCATAGGCCATGACGTCACGCAGGGTCTTGAAGCGCGACTCGGCCGACACGAAGACAGCGAGGTCGAAGAAGCCCAGAGTGCCCACGGGCGCAAAGTCGGTCATCACGTCGAACGGCAGCTTCTTGAAGAGCGTCTGGCTCACCGCGTTGCCGTTGCTCATCAGCAGCATGGTGTAGCCGTCGGGCTGGGCCTGCGCCACGGCAGTCGAGCCGACGATGCTGCCGGCGCTGGGCCGGTTGTCGACGACGATGCTCTGCTTGAGCGTGGCTGCCATCGCCTGGGCCACGGCGCGCGCCGTCAAGTCGGCGATGCCCCCCGGCCCGAAAGGCACGATGAGCGTGATGGGCTTCTCGGGGTATTTGGCCTGGGCCTGAACACGGCTTGCCGATATCGCGACGGCGGTCAGAAGCAATGACCTGCGGCTGATGTTGAAACGATCTGGCATGGCAGCTTTCAGCAATCTGCAAGGTGGTGCGCGGGACGGGAATCGAACCCGTACACCCCCTTCCGGGAAGTGGCGGGTTTTAAGCCCGCTGCGTCTACCAATTCCGCCACCCGCGCGCACCGGCCCGAATCATAGGCGGTGCGAGCCGCCGCGCAGACGGGCGAGTTGGTTGTCAGAGGCCGGTGGCGGCGCTCACCTGGCAGGCCATCGGGAGCCAGCGGTGAGCGAACTGTTCCAGTGACTCGATCACACCGGTGGTTTGCAGGCGAACGTTGCCTGCTGAACCGGTCGGGCCTTGATGGGCTGTGAGGCGCTTCACTTGGCGTGCCACGGCGTCCGCGGTGTCGATCAGGGTGACATCAGCGCCGAGCGCGGCCTGGATTTGCTGCGCGACGAAGGGGTAGTGCGTGCAGCCCAGCACCACCGTGTCGACCCCGGCATTGCGCAAAGGGGATGTGAACTTTTCGATCAGATCGAGAAGGGCAGGCGACTCTGCTTCGAGTCGTTCGATCTGGCCCGCGAGGCCGGGACAGGGCTGCAGATGAATGTCGACATCACTGCCGTGGGTTTGCGCGAGCCGTTGGAATTTGTCGCTGCGCAGCGTAGCGGGAGTGGCCATCACGCCGATGCGGCCGTTGCGGCTCGCGACCACGGCGGGCTTGATGCCGGGCTCCACCGCGACGATCGACAGGCCGGGCCAGCGCTCACGCAAGCTGGCCGCCGATACAGCAGTCGCCGTATTGCAAGCCAGAACCAGCAGTTGCGCACCCTGTGCCAGCAGGTGGCTGGCGACGCGGTGAGTGCGCTCGGTGATGAACTCGTCAGAGCGCTCGCCGTAGGGTGCGTTGCCCGAGTCCGCCACATAGAGCAGATCGTTCGCAGGCAGTTGCTGGTGCAGGGCCTTCAGCACCGACAGGCCGCCGACGCCTGAATCGAAAACGCCGATGAGAGGTGGCCGTGTGCTCATGGGGGGCGCAGTCTAGCAGTGGGTTTTGTGGACGGCCGAGTTCGATAAAGCCATGAGACAATCGCCGAAACGAACGATCGTTCTTTTTTCGGGCGCTCGTACCTCCCTTGGGGCTCACGAGAGGCAAACCTAGAATTCATTCAGAACTATGTCTCAGGAGAATGCGTCATGAAAGCATTGGTAGCCGTCAAGCGAGTGGTTGACTACAACGTGAAGGTCCGAGTGAAGAGCGACGGCAGCGGGGTGGACATCGCCAACGTCAAGATGAGCATGAACCCGTTCGACGAGATTGCCGTCGAAGAGGCCGTGCGCCTGAAGGAGAAGGGGGTGGTCACCGAAGTGATCGCGGTGAGCTGCGGCGTCACCCAGTGCCAGGAAACCCTGCGCACCGCCATGGCTATCGGCGCCGACCGCGCCATCCTGGTCGAGACCGACGCTGAACTGCAGCCCCTGGCCGTCGCCAAGCTGCTCAAGGCCTTGGTCGACAAGGAACAGCCCGGCCTGGTGATCCTGGGCAAACAAGCCATCGACGACGACTGCAACCAGACCGGCCAGATGCTGGCGGCTCTCGCCGACTTGCCCCAAGCCACCTTCGCCAGCAAGGTCGAACTCACGGCCGATTCCATCAGCGTCACCCGCGAAGTCGACGGCGGCCTGGAGACTCTGAAGCTGACCCTGCCGGCGGTCGTCACCACCGACCTGCGCCTGAACGAGCCGCGGTATGTGACCCTGCCCAACATCATGAAGGCCAAGAAGAAGACCCTCGAGGTGATCAAGCCCGAGGCCCTGGGCGTCGACGTTGCTCCGCGCATCAAGACCCTCAAGGTCAGCGAGCCGCCCAAGCGCAGCGCCGGCATCAAGGTGCCCGACGTCGCCGCCCTGGTCGACAAGCTCAAGAACGTTTCCAAGGTGATCTGACATGACCACACTCGTAATCGCTGAACACGACAACCACGCCCTCAAGGGCGGCACCTTCAACACCGTCAGCGCCGCCACCGCCATTGGCGGGGAGGTGCACCTCCTCATTGCCGGCAACAGCGCAGGCCAAGCCACCCAAGCCGCAGCGCAGGTGACCGGCGTCAGCAAGGTGATCCACGCCGATGCGCCCCATCTCGACCACGGCCTGGCCGAGAACGTCGCCGCGCAGATCCTCAGCATCGCTAACAACTACAGCCACATCCTCTTCGCCGCCACGGCCTCGGGCAAGAACATCGCCCCGCGCGTGGCCGCCAAGCTCGACGTCGGCCAGATCAGCGACATCACCAAGGTGATCAGCCCCGATACCTTCGAGCGCCCGATCTACGCCGGCAACGCCATTGCCACCGTGCAGAGCCAGGACAAGATCAAGGTCATCACCGTGCGCACCACCGGCTTCGACCCGGCGGCGGCCACCGGGGGCAGCGCCACGGTCGAGACGGCAACAGCCACCGCCGACAGCGGCAAGTCCAGCTTCCAGGGCTCGGAGATCGCCAAGAACGACCGGCCCGAGTTGACCGCGGCGAAGATCATCGTCTCGGGCGGACGCGCACTCGGCAGCAGCGACAAGTTCAACGAGGTGCTGACGCCGCTGGCCGACAAGCTCGGTGCGGCGCTCGGGGCCAGCCGGGCGGCAGTGGACGCGGGCTATGCCCCGAACGACTGGCAGGTCGGGCAGACGGGCAAGATCGTCGCGCCGCAGCTGTACATCGCGGCCGGCATCTCAGGGGCCATCCAGCACCTGGCCGGCATGAAGGACTCCAAGGTCATCGTCGCCATCAACAAAGACCCTGAGGCGCCGATCTTTGCAGTCGCTGACTATGGCCTCGAGGCGGATCTGTTTACCGCCGTGCCGGAACTGGTGAAGGCGCTGTAAAGCGCGAACACCGCCAGAGCCCGTTCGCCCCACGGCCAACGGGCTTTTTGTCGCCTGAACACAAAAGCTGAAGGAGATGCCATGAGCTACGTCGCCCCCGTCAAGGACATGCTGTTTTGCATGAAGGAACTCGCCGATCTCGAAGCCGTGGCGCAACTCCCGGGTTTCGAAGAGGCCGGCCTCGAAACCGCCCAGGCCGTGCTCGAAGAGTGCGCCAAGTTCAACGAAGGTGTGCTCGCGCCCTTGAACTTCGAAGGCGACAAGAACCCGTCGTACTGGAAAGATGGCAAGGTCTTCACGACGCCGGGTTTCAAGGAAGCCTTCCGCCAGTTCGGCGAAGGCGGTTGGCAAGGCTTGCAACATCCGACCGACTTCGGCGGGCAGGGCTTGCCCAAGACCATCGGCGCGGCCTGCATCGAGATGCTCAACAGCGCCAACATGAGCTTCGCGCTGTGCCCGCTGTTGACCGATGGCGCGATCGAGGCGCTGCTCACCGCCGGCTCGCCGGAGCAGCAAGCCATCTACCTGCCCAAGATGATCGAGGGCACGTGGACCGGCACGATGAACCTGACCGAGCCGCAGGCCGGCTCCGACCTCGCGCTGGTGCGCACGCGTGCCGAGCCGCAGCCTGACGGCACCTACAAGATCTTCGGCACCAAGATATTCATCACCTACGGTGAGCACGACATGGCCGAGAACATCGTGCACCTCGTGCTGGCCCGTGTGGTCGGTGCACCGGAAGGGGTGAAGGGCATCAGCCTCTTCGTCGTGCCGAAGTTCATGGTCAAGGCCGATGGCTCGCTGGGTGAGCGCAACGACGCGCATTGCGTGAGCATCGAGCACAAGCTGGGCATCAAGGCCAGCCCGACCGCTGTGCTGCAGTTCGGTGACCATGGTGGCGCAATCGGCACGCTGGTGGGCCAGGAGAACCGCGGCCTCGAGTACATGTTCATCATGATGAATGCGGCCCGCTATGCAGTGGGCATGCAGGGCATCGCGGTGGCAGAGCGCGCGTACCAGAAGGCCGTGCAGTACGCGAAGGATCGTGTGCAGTCGCGCCCGGTTGACGGCTCGATTGCCGGCAGCGCGCCCATCATTCACCATCCCGATGTGAAGCGCATGCTGATGACCATGCGTGCGCAGACCGAAGGCTGCCGCGCGATGGCCATCACGGCCGCAGCGGCCTACGACGCGGCGCATGCGCACCCCGACGCCGAGGTGCGCAAGCAGAACCAGGCCTTCTATGAATTCATGGTGCCGCTCGTCAAGGGCTTCAGCACCGAGATGAGCCTCGAGGTCACCAGTCTCGGCGTGCAGGTGCACGGTGGCATGGGTTTCATCGAAGAGACCGGCGCGGCGCAGTACTACCGTGACGCGAAGATCCTCACCATCTACGAAGGCACGACCGCCATCCAGGCCAATGACCTGGTGGGCCGCAAGACGGCACGAGACGGTGGCCAGACGGCCAAGGCCATCGCCCGCCAGATCGCCGGGACCGAGGTCGAGCTCGGCAACAGCGAGAGCGTGGCGGCTCGCGCCGTCTTGAAGCGCCTGAGCGCCGCGCGTGTGGCCTTCGAGCAGGTCGTCGACTTCGTCGCGGCGGGCACCAAAGGCAACCCCAACGCGGTGTTTGCCGGCTCGGTGCCCTACCTGATGCTCGCCGGCAACCTGATGGCCGGCTGGCAACTTGCGCGTGCCTTGCTGGTGGCCGAGTCGCAACTCAAGGCAGGCGAAGGCGACAGCGCGTTCCTGCAAGCCAAGGTGACGACTGCGCGCTTTTACGCTGAGCACATCCTGAGCCGCGTGCCGGGCGTGCGTGATGCCATCGTCGAAGGCGCCGAGAGCGTGACGGCGCTGGCGCTCGAATCCTTCTGACCTGTCACTCGCGTGACTGCATGGGCCTGAGCCCGCTGCACACACTCGAACCACATCGACCTACACATTTCGGAGATTCCTGTGGCCTTGCCTCCCATCCTGCAGAACCTGCCCCTGCCCATCATCGGTTCGCCGCTGTTCATCATCAGCAACCCCAAGCTCGTGATCGAGCAGTGCAAGGCCGGTGTCGTGGGCTCCATGCCGGCGCTGAATGCGCGGCCGGCCGAGTTGCTCGACGAATGGCTGGCCGAGATCACCGAGACGCTGGCGGCCTATAACAAGGCCAACCCGAACAAGCCGGCCGCGCCTTTCGCGATCAACCAGATCGTGCACAAGAGCAATGACCGGCTCGAGCACGACATGGCGCTGTGCGCCAAGTACAAGGTGCCCATCATCATCACCTCGCTGGGTGCGCGCGAGGACGTGAACCAGGCCGTGCACGCCTGGGGCGGCGTGGTGCTGCACGACATCATCAACAACAAGTTCGCGCACAAGGCGATTGAGAAGGGCGCTGACGGCCTGATCGCCGTGGCGGCTGGGGCCGGCGGCCATGCCGGCGTGAAGAGCCCGTTCGCGCTGGTGCGCGAGATCCGCGAATGGTTCGACGGCCCCATTGCGCTGAGTGGCGCCATTGCGAACGGAGATGCGGTCCTCGCCGCGCAGGCCATGGGTGCGGACTTCGCCTACATCGGCTCGGCCTTCATCGCGACCGACGAAGCGCGGGCCGACGAGGCCTACAAGCAAGCCATCGTGAACGGCAGCTCTGACGACATCGTCTACTCCAACCTCTTCACCGGTGTGCACGGCAACTACCTTGCGCCTTCGATCCGCGCGGCCGGGCTCGATCCCGACAACCTGCCCGAGAGCGACCCGAGCACGATGAGCTTCGGCGGCGGAGAGGGCTCCAAGAAGAAGGCCTGGAAAGACATCTGGGGTTCGGGCCAGGGCATCGGCGCGGTCAAGAAGATCGTGCCGACGCGCGAGCTGGTGCAGCGCCTGAGCGATGAGTACACCGCAGCGCGGCGTCGCCTCGGTGTCGCCCAGCCCGTCGCCTGAATCAGGCCAGCGGTTCGACCGTGAGGTCGCAATCGCAATCGCAGCCGGAGCCCGCCGAGATCATGCGCATTGCAAAGCGGGCCGCCATGGCGGCGAGCCAACGTGGCGCGACGAAGCGCTGCGGCTCGCTGACCACGCCGCAGCGGTAGCGGCTTTCGTCTGCATTCCACAGCAAGGCTTTGCAGGCGCCTCGCCGCTTTCCGCTGAGCAGCATGCCGACGGGGCAGGGCTCCGTCGCGCAGCACACCCCGCAGCCGTTGCACGGCTCGCCCCACGCAGGCTTGGGCGCTGCGGCCGGGTGAATGAGGATGGTCTGGTACATCGCGGACGGGTTTGAAAAAGCTTGCCCCTTTTCACATTGTGTTAACTCGCACGGTGTCCAATCATTCGAAATGGCCGCACATAACGGTGTTACAGTCGCCCGCAGACTTTTTAGGTCCTTCCCGTCCCCTTGATCGCAACAGTCAAGGCGGGTCGCAATCCGCCAGTCGGTTCAGCCGTGTCGCGGAAGGTTTATCAACCCACTACAGCCCCGGGAACCGGAGCGAAAGGTGAGCGAAATGATGCAGGAATACAGGTCCAATTCGTACCTGTTCGGGGGCAATGCGCCCTATGTCGAAGAGATGTACGAGGCCTACCTCGACAACCCGGGCTCCGTGCCCGACAACTGGCGTACGTATTTCGACGCCCTCCAGAACGTACCCGCTGCCGATGGCTCCGAAAGCCGTGACGTCGCCCATGCGCCGGTGGTCGAATCGTTCGCACAGCGCGCCAAGGCCAACGCCTTCGCCGTCAAGGCCAGCGCCACCGAACTTGCCGTCGCCCGCAAGCAGGTTCACGTTCAGTCGCTGATTGCCGCCTACCGATCGCTCGGTGCACGCTGGGCCGATCTCGACCCGCTCAAGCGCGTCGAGCGCCCCAAGATTCCCGAGTTGGAGCCAGCGTTCTACGACCTGAGCGAGTCCGACCTGGACATTACGTTCAGCGCCACCAACACCTACTTCACCACCGCCGAACAGCAGACGCTGCGCGAGATCGTGCAGGCGCTGCGTGAGACCTACTGCGGCTCCATCGGTGCCGAGTTCATGCACATCACCGAGCCGAGCGAAAAGCGCTGGTGGCAGCAGAAGCTCGAGGCCATTCGCTCGAAGCCCAATTTCACGGCCGACGAGAAGAAGAACATCCTCGACCGGCTGACCGCGGCCGAAGGCCTGGAGCGCTACCTCCACACCAAGTACGTCGGCCAGAAGCGCTTCTCGCTCGAAGGCGGCGAAAGCTTCATCGCATCGATGGACGAAGTGGTGCAGCGCTCCGGTGTCAAGGGCATCCAGGAAATCGTGATCGGCATGGCCCACCGCGGCCGCCTGAACGTGCTCGTCAACACCCTCGGCAAGGCGCCGAAGAACCTGTTCTCCGAGTTCGACCACACAGCCCCTGAAGAGCTGCCCTCCGGCGACGTGAAGTACCACCAGGGCTTCTCGAGCGACGTGACGACCGATGGTGGCCCGGTGCACTTGAGCCTCTCGTTCAACCCCTCGCACCTGGAGATCGTGAACCCGGTGGTCGAAGGCTCGGTCAAGGCCCGCCTGGACCGCCGCGGCGACAAGGAAGGCGACACCGTGCTGCCCGTGATCGTGCACGGCGACGCGGCCTTCGCCGGCCAGGGCGTCGTGATGGAAACGCTGGCGCTCGCGCAAACACGCGGCTACTACACCGGCGGCACGCTGCACATCGTCATCAACAACCAGATCGGCTTCACCACCAGCGATCCGCGTGACTCGCGCTCCACGTTGTATTGCACCGACGTGGTCAAGATGATCGAGGCCCCGGTGCTGCACGTGAACGGTGACGACCCTGAAGCCGTGGTGCTCTGCACCCAGCTCGCTCTCGACTACCGGCAAGAGTTCAACAAGGACGTGGTGGTCGACATCGTCTGCTTCAGAAAGCTGGGCCACAACGAGCAGGACACGCCTTCGCTCACCCAGCCGCTGATGTACAAGAAGATCGCGCAGCACCCCGGCACGCGCAAGCTCTACGGCGACAAGCTGATCGCCCAGGGCGTGTTGCAGCCCGAAGGCCCGGACGAGATGGTCAAGGCTTTCCGCGCGGCGATGGACAGCGGCAAGCACACCGTCGACCCCGTGCTCACCAACTACAAGAGCAAATACGCCGTCGATTGGTCGCCGTTCCTGAACAAGAAGTGGACCGACTCGGCCGATACGGCGCTGCCGCTGGCCGAGATCAAGCGCTTGGCCGAGCGCATCACCACATTGCCACCGAAGTTCAAGGCCCACCCGCTCGTCGAGAAGGTGCTGGCTGACCGCGCCGCGATGGGCCGCGGCGAGATCAATGTCGATTGGGGCATGGCCGAGCATTTCGCCTACGCCTCGCTGGTGGCCAGCGGCTACCCGGTGCGCCTGTCCGGTGAAGACAGCGGCCGCGGTACCTTCACCCACCGCCACGCCGTGCTGCACGACCAGAACCGCGAGAAGTGGGACGAAGGCACGTGGACGCCGCTCGAGCACATCGCCGACAGCCAGGCTCCGTTCGTCGTCATCGACTCGCTGCTGTCCGAAGAAGCTGTGCTCGGCTTCGAATACGGCTATGCGTCGGCCGACCCGAACACGCTGGTGATCTGGGAAGCGCAGTTCGGCGACTTCGTCAACGGCGCCCAAGTGGTGATCGACCAGTTCCTCGCCTCGGGTGAAGTGAAATGGGGCCGCGCCAATGGCCTCACGCTGATGTTGCCGCACGGCTATGAAGGGCAGGGCCCGGAGCACTCATCGGCACGCCTCGAGCGATTCATGCAACTCGCGGCCGACAACAACATGCAGATCGTGCAGCCCACCTCGGCCAGCCAGATCTTCCATGTGCTGCGCCGGCAGATGGTGCGCATGTTCCGCAAGCCGCTTGTCATCCTGACGCCGAAGTCGCTGCTGCGCGCGAAGGACGCGTCGTCGCCGCTCTCCGAGTTCACCAAGGGTGAGTTCAAGACCGTCATTGGCCCGGCCCGCGACGAGATCGAGGCCGACAAGGTCAAGCGCGTGATCGCGTGCTCGGGCAAGGTCGCCTACGACCTGATCAAACGCCGCGACGAGAAGAAGGCCTGGGACACGGTGATCCTGCGCGTGGAGCAGCTCTACCCGTTCCCGCACAAGGCGTTCGCCGCCGAGCTGAAGAAGTTCCCGAACGTGACCGACGTGGTCTGGTGCCAGGACGAGCCGCAGAACCAGGGTGCCTGGTTCTTCGTGCAGCACTACATCCACGAAAACATGTTCGAAGGCCAGAAGCTCGGTTACGCCGGCCGCCCGGCTTCGGCATCACCGGCCGTGGGGTACGCCCACCTGCACCAGGAACAGCAGAAGGCACTGCTCGACCAGGCCTTCAGCAAACTCAAGGGCTTCGTCCTCACCAAATGACGCTCTGGCAAGCGACGGCGGCCGCCCTGCGCCACCGTCGCTTCGCGCGCTCGGCCGCACCTGGCGGCCATCAGCGCGGGGTGAACACCACAAGAAAGAATTGAAATGGCAATCGTAGAAGTCAAGGTCCCGCAGCTTTCCGAATCCGTGGCCGAAGCCACTTTGCTGCAGTGGAAGAAGAAGCCCGGCGAAGCCGTGGCGCTGGATGAAATCCTCGTTGAAATCGAAACCGACAAGGTCGTGCTCGAGGTGCCGGCGCCCGCCGCCGGCGTGATGGCGCAGATCGTCAAAGGCGATGGCGCAAGCTGTGTCAGCGATGAAGTCATCGCCAAGATCGACACCGAAGCCGCAGCGCAGGTCAGCCCGCTCGAAGTGAAGCCCGTTCCGGCCGCCAGCGCGCCTGCGGCGGCCCCCGCGGCTGCGGCACCCGTGGCCGGCGGCAGCAAGAGCGACGTGGCGATGCCCGCCGCCGCCAAGATCATGGCCGACAACAACCTGGCTGCCGGCTCGGTGCCGGGCACCGGCAAGGACGGCCGCGTGACCAAGGGCGACGTGCTGGGCGTGCTGGCCTCGCCGCCCGCCGTGAAGCCCGCTGCAGCCCCCATCGCGACGCCGGTGGCCGCCGCAGTGGCCAGGCCGCTGCCCGCAGTGGCCGCGCCTGTCGCCGCCAACCTGGGTGATCGCCCTGAGCAGCGTGTGCCCATGAGCCGCCTGCGCGCCCGCGTTGCCGAGCGCCTGCTGCAATCGCAGGCCACCAACGCCATCCTGACCACGTTCAACGAAGTGAACATGGCGCCGGTGATGGAGATGCGCAAGAAGTTCCAGGAGAAGTTCGAGAAGGAGCACGGCGTGAAGCTCGGCTTCATGAGCTTCTTCGTGAAGGCCGCCGTGGCCGCGCTCAAGCGTTACCCGGTGATCAATGCCTCGGTCGACGGCAACGACATCGTCTACCACGGCTACTTCGACATCGGCATCGCGGTGGGTTCGCCGCGTGGCCTGGTGGTGCCCATCATCCGCAATGCCGACCAGATGAGCTTTGCAGACATCGAGAAAAAGATCGGTGAATTCGGCCAGAAGGCGAAGGACGGCAAGTTGTCGCTCGACGACCTGACCGGCGGCACCTTCTCCATCAGCAACGGCGGCACCTTCGGCTCGATGCTGTCCACGCCCATCATCAACCCGCCACAGTCGGCCATTTTGGGCGTGCATGCGACCAAGGATCGTGCTGTCGTGGAGAACGGCCAGATCGTCATCCGCCCGATGAACTACCTGGCGATGAGCTACGACCACCGCATCATCGACGGGCGCGAAGCCGTGCTCGGCCTGGTCGCGATGAAGGAGGCTCTCGAAGATCCTTCACGTCTTCTGTTCGACATCTGAGGACGCACGATGGCCAATAAAAACTTCGACGTCATCGTCATCGGTGGCGGCCCTGGCGGCTACATCGCCGCCATTCGCGCAGCGCAACTCGGCTTCAACACCGCTTGCATCGACGACTGGAAAAACGCCAAGGGCAGCCCGGCCCCTGGTGGCACCTGCACGAATGTGGGCTGCATTCCGTCCAAGGCCTTGCTGCAATCGAGCGAGCACTTCGACCACGCGAAGCTGCACTTTGCCGATCACGGCATCGGTGTTGGCGAGTTGAGCCTGGACCTCGCCAAGATGCTCAGCCGCAAGGATGCGGTGGTGAAGCAGAACAACGACGGCATCTTGTACCTCTTCAAGAAGAACAAGGTTACGTTTTTCCACGGCCTCGGGTCCTTCGTGAAGGTTGCTGACGGCGGCTACGAGATCAAGGTGACGGGCGCTGCCGAAGAGTCGATCTCAGGCAAGCACATCATCGTGGCCACGGGCTCCAGCCCGCGCGCATTGCCTGGTGCAGCGTTCGATGAAGAGAACATCCTCAGCAACGACGGCGCGCTGCGCATCCCGGCGGTCCCCAAAAAACTGGGCGTGATCGGTTCGGGCGTGATCGGCTTGGAAATGGGCTCCGTGTGGCGTCGCCTGGGCGCAGAGGTGACGGTGCTCGAAGCGCTGCCCACCTTCCTGGGAGCCGTGGACGAGCAGATCGCCAAGGAGGCCAAGAAGGCATTCGACAAGCAAGGCTTGAAGATCGAGCTCGGCGTGAAGATCAGTGAAGTCAAGTCGGGCAAGAAGGGCGTGAGCATTGCTTACGCCAATGCCAAGGGCGAAGCGCAGACGCTGGAGGTCGACAAGCTGATCATCTCCATCGGCCGCGTGGCACACACCAAGGGCCTGGCCCCGGAAGCCGTGGGCCTGAAGCTCGACGAGCGTGGCGCCGTGGTGGTCGACGACGAGTGCAAGACCAACCTGCCGAACGTATGGGCCATCGGAGACGTGGTGCGTGGCCCGATGCTTGCGCACAAGGCCGAAGAAGAGGGCGTGGCCGTGGCTGAGCGCATTGCCGGCCAGCATGGGCACGTGAACTTCAACACCATCCCCTGGGTGATCTACACCTCGCCCGAGATTGCGTGGGTGGGCCAGACCGAGCAGCAGCTCAAGGCTGCGGGCCGCGCTTACAAGGCTGGTACGTTCCCGTTCATGGCCAATGGCCGTGCGCGTGCGCTGGGCGATACGACCGGCATGGTCAAGTTCCTGGCCGATGCGACGACGGACGAAATTCTCGGCGTGCACATCGTCGGGCCGATGGCGTCGGAGCTGATCTCTGAAGCCGTGGTCGCTATGGAGTTCAAGGCTTCGGCCGAAGACATCGCACGCATCTGCCACGCCCACCCGAGCCTGAGCGAGGCCACGAAAGAGGCTGCACTCGCCGTCGACAAGCGCACGCTCAACTTCTGACGTGGCGGCCGTTGTGGGCGTGCGAGCGCTCTACGAGCAGACCCTTGGTGAGCGGGGCTATGCGCCGGATCCAGCGCAGCTCAGGGCCGTCGATGCCCTGGAGCGCTGCGAGAACGAATGGGCCGACTACAAGGCACGGCGAAGCAACGCGCTGACCAAGCTCATCGCCCGCCCGCCGATCCCACGCGGCGTATACATGTACGGCGGGGTGGGGCGGGGAAAAAGCTTTCTGATGGATTGCTTTTTCAACGCCGTGCCGCTCACGCGCAAGACGCGGCTGCACTTCCACGAGTTCATGCGTGAAGTGCACCGCGAACTGGCCGAGCTGAAGGGCACGGTCAACCCGCTGTTCGAGCTGGGCAAGCGCATCGCGCGCCGCTACCGCCTGATTTGCTTCGACGAATTCCATGTGGCCGACGTCACCGACGCGATGATTCTTCATCGCCTGCTGGAGTCGCTGTTCGAGCACCGCGTGAGCATCGTCACCACATCGAACTTCAAGCCGGATGATCTCTATCCGAACGGCTTGCACCGCGATCGCATTCTTCCGGCGATCGAGCTGCTGAAAGAGAAGATGGAGGTCATCAGCGTGGACAACGGCACCGACTACCGGCACCGCACGTTCGAGCAGGTGACGATGTACCACACGCCGCTTGGCCCGCAAGCTGATGCAGCGATGACCGAAGCCTTCGATCGCTTGGCCGAGAGCCGCGACGAGGCGCCCATCCTTCAGATCGAGCACCGCGAGATGAAGGCTCGGCGCAAGGCGGGCGGCGTGGTGTGGTTCGATTTCAAGCAACTGTGCGGCGGCCCGCGCTCGCAGAACGACTACCTCGAACTCGCCACGCAGTTCCACACGGTGCTGCTGTCCGACGTGCCGCAGATGTCGCCTCGGCTGGCCTCAGAAGCACGCCGCTTCACCTGGCTGGTGGACGTGTTGTACGACCGCCGGGTCAAGCTGATCATGTCGGCGGAGGTGCCGCCCGAGGAGCTGTACACCGATGGCCCCTTGGCGCATGAGTTTCCGCGGACGGCCTCGCGGCTGAACGAAATGCAGTCGACCGAGTTCTTGGCGCTGGCGCGCCGCGACGTGGATACTTCGTTGACATGAGCAGGCGTTTCGCGTGGCTGCTGCTCCTGCTGTGCGGGCTTGCTCAAGCCGACAACTCCGCGGAAAAAGAGCGGCTCAAGAAGGAGCGCGCAGCCGTCGAAGCGGAGCATGCTCAGCGTGAACTGGCCTGCCATCAGCAGTTCGCCGTGAACGCCTGCCTGGAGAAGGCCCGGATCGAAAAGCAGAAAGCACTGCAGGCCGTGCGCACGCAAGAGCTGGCCATCGAAGATGCCGAGCGCAATGAACGCTCGCAGGCTCAGGCCGAGCGGCTCAACAAGAAAGCGCAAGCAGCGCAGGAGCGCAACAAACCCGCCGAACCGCGGCCGGCAAAACCACCGCGGCAGGCGCCGGACAAGCCCGCCAAGCCGCCGTCGCCCAAGGCGTCAGCGCCTGACCGCAGCGCGCACGAGAAAGAGCAGCGCGAGGCCTTCGAAGCGCGTCAGAGCGAAATCAAGGCTCACCGCGAAGAGGTGGAGAAGCGCAACGCCGAGCGGGCCAAACGCAAGATGCCCCAACCGCTGCCCGTGCCGGCCAGCGCGGCGATACCTTGAACTCGCTCAGCTCAGCGGGTCTACGCGAACCAAGGCCAGCGACAGGTTGTCACCCGACCCCCGCGCACGCTGGCGCGCCTTGCTGACCAGCATCTCGCTGGCCTCGCGCGGCGGTAGCGTGTGCACGATGGCGCCGAGTTCCTTCGGCGTGAAGTAGTGCCACAGCCCGTCGCTGCAGGCCAGCATGGTGTCGCCGGTTTCCAGGCGATCGACGTGGTGCAGGGTCAACGGCGGGTCTTGAAAAGTGCCCAGGCAGCCCGTCAGCAGGTTGGACTGTGGGTGGTTGTTGGCCTCGTCTTCGGTGATCTGCCCTTCGTCGACCAGGCGTTGCACGAACGAGTGGTCGATGGTGCGCTTGACCATGTCGGGGCCGCGAAAGTGATAGATGCGCGAGTCGCCGGCGTGAATCAGGTCGCACTCGCGCGACGGGCTGATCAGGAAAGCCGTCACCGTGCTGTGGGGCTCTTCTTCGGCGGTGATGGCGGTGAGCTTGATCATCAAGTGCGCTTCGAGCACGAGTTGCTTCAAGAGCTCGGAGGGATCGTCCTGGTTGGGGCTGTAGCGCTCGAACAGCTGCTTGGCCGTGAGGATCACCTGGTCGGCGGCCTTGCGCCCGCCGCTCTTGCCGCCCATGCCGTCGGCGAGTACCCCGAGCGCGCAACCGGGAACGCGATGGTGGGGCAGGATCTCGACCTGGTCTTGCTGGTAGGCGCGGTCGCCGCGATGAATGCCGGTGGCGGCCGACAACCGATAGCCAGGAGGGGTGCTCATGGTCGAAAACTATAATCGCTTTGCTTCTATGCCCCAATCGCGCTTCCATGGATGACAACCTGCATTCGCCACAGCGCCGACTGATCGAGCTCCGCATGGAACACGCCGACCTCGATTCACTCATCGATCAAACCGCTGAAGAACGCCCCGCGGACGACTTGGCGCTGCGTCGCCTGAAGAAGCGCCGTCTCGCCTTGCGCGACCAGATCTCCAAGCTCGAGTTCCGGCTCGAGCCGCCAGAGCCCGCATGACGAGCCTGAGCGAAGACGTCGCCCAGGCCTTTGCGCCGGGCGGTGCGCTGGCACAGGCCGATGCGCGCTACGTCGAACGCGAAGTGCAGCAGCGCATGGCGCAGGACGTGGCCGCTGCCATCGACGAACAGCGCGCCCTGGTGGCCGAGGCCGGCACGGGTGTCGGCAAGACATTCGCCTATCTGGTGCCCACCTTGCTCTCGGGCAAGCGCGCGCTGATCAGCACGGCCACGAAGAGCCTGCAGGACCAGCTGTTCCTGCGCGACTTGCCGCGTCTGCGAGATGCCTTGCAGCTGCCGGTATCGATCGCCTTGCTGAAGGGGCGCGCCAGCTACCTGTGCCATCACCGATTGAACCAGGCACGCCAGTCGGCGCAGTTGCCTGATCGTTGGGCGGTGCGCACGCTGGCCAAGATCGAAACCTGGGCTCAGAGCACGCAGAGCGGCGACTTGGCCGAACTCGAGGGGCTGGACGAGCGATCCAGTGTGATCCCGCTCGTCACCTCGTCGCGCGAGAACTGCCTCGGAAGCGAGTGCCCCGAGTACCGCCAGTGCCACGTGATGAAGGCGCGGCGCGAGGCGATGGCGGCCGATCTGGTCGTCGTCAACCATCACCTGTTCTTTGCCGACATGGCTTTGCGCGACAGCGGCGTGGCCGAGTTGCTGCCAAGCGTCGAGGTGGCGGTGTTCGACGAGGCACACCAGTTGGCCGAAGCGGGTGTGCAGTTCCTCGGCACCACGCTTGGCAGCGCCCAGGTGATCGACTTCGCGCGCGACATGCTCGGGGCCGGCTTGCAACATGCGCGCGGCCTGGTGCCGTGGCAGGAGCTGGCCGGCGCATGTGACCGCGCGGCGCGCGATCTCCGGCTGGCGGCCGCCGGGCCGATGCGCGATGTGCGCGGGTCGCTCAAGCTGCGCTGGGAAGAGCGCGCCGCTCGCGCTGACTTCGTCGAGACCTTGGGCCAAATCAGCAGCGCCTGCGGCGCCGCGAACGAGGCGCTGACATCGGTCGACGAGCTTGCGCCCGATTTCACCAAGCTCGCCGACCGAGCCAAGCAGCTCGCACGCCAGGCGCGGCTCTTCAGCGGCCAGGTCACGCCGGGGCGTGTGCGCTGGATCGATCTGTCGCCGCACCAGGCGCGCATGGTCGAGTCACCGCTCGACATTCGCGAGGCCTTGCGCGAGCAGATGGATGCCGCGCCCAAGGCCTGGATCTTTACCTCAGCGACCTTGGGTGACGACGATCGCCTGAGCTGGTTCACCGAATCGGCCGGCCTGGACGACGCGACTACCTTGCGTGTCGGCAGTCCCTTCGACTACTCCGCCCATGCGCGGCTCTACGTGCCTGCCGGTTTCCCCAAGCCCAACGAACCGGGCCACCCGGGCGCCGTGGCCGTGCTCGCCTCGCGCTGCGCCCGAGCGCTGGGTGGCCGCACTTTCGTGCTCACGACCACCTTGCGTGCGCTGCAGGCCATCGGCGAACGCTTGCGAGACATCTTCGAAACCGAGGGCGACAACATCCAGGTGCTGGTGCAAGGCAGCGCCCCCAAGCGTCAACTGCTGCAGCAGTTTCTGAATCAGCCGCGTTCGGTGCTGGTGGGCTCGCAAAGCTTCTGGGAAGGCATCGACGTGCCCGGAGATGCGCTGCAGTGCGTGCTGATCGACAAGCTGCCGTTCCCGCCGCCGAACGATCCGCTGGTCGAGGCGCGCGTCAAGCGGCTTGAGAGCGAAGGCCGCAACCCGTTCGCCGAATACTTTGTGGCCGAGGCCGCGGTGTCGCTCAAGCAAGGAGCAGGGCGCTTGATTCGCAGCGAGACGGACCGCGGGTTGCTGGTGATCTGCGACCCGCGCATGGCGGGCATGAACTACGGGCGCCGCCTGCGCGAGGCCTTGCCGCCGATGACGCGTGTGTTGAAAGAAGAAGAGGCGCTGGCTTGGCTCGACAGCCTCTCGGCCGCTTCGCTGCCGTTCTGAGCGCGCTTAGTTCGCCGCAGGCGCTGCGGCGATGAAGCTGCTGTTGGGGAAGTTCTTGCGCAGCACGCGGTTCGCGTCGTCGCGCAACTGGTCGAGGCCGAGGCGGTCGTAGCTTTGCACCATGAGCGCCAGCGCTTCTTCGGCGGCGGGGGCCTGCTGGAACTCTTGCACGGTCTGCTGCACGCGGTTCACGGCAGCGAGGTAGGCGCCACGGCGAAAGTAGTAGCGCGCCACGTGCACTTCATACGCGGCCAGCGAATTCACGATGTAGCGCATGCGCACCTGCGCGTCGGGCGTGTACTTCGAGTTCGGGAATTGTTCGGTGAGCTGCTTGAACGACTGGTAGGAATCGCGCGACGCCTGCTGGTCGCGTTCCGCCAGATCCTGGTTGGCAAGGCTGCCGAAGATGCCCAGGTTGTCGTTGAAGTTGATCACGCCCTGCAGGTAGAGGGCATAGTCGAAGGCGGGGCTCGTGGGGTGCAGCTTGATGAAGCTCTCGACGATGCTCAGGGCCGTGGCCTTCTCGCCGGTGCGATAGTTGATATAGGCACGCTCGAGCTGGGCTTGCTGTGACAACAGGGTGCCTGCGGCGCGGCCTTCGAGCCGTTCGTACAGCTTGGCGGCACGCTCGTAGCTGCCCGCGGCGGCTTCTTCCTTCGCCTCTGAATACAATTTCTCGACGCTCATGCCGGCTGTTTCGTCTTTCGGCGTCGAGCCGCAAGCGGTCAGCACCATCAACAGAGCCAACGATGCCAAGCTCCCAGCGCGGTCTGACCAACGAATCCGATTCATGAGCTTCATGGCACCGCGGGAGCGGCGCTTCCAGTGAGAAGAAGAGAGCAAAGATTATATGGTTCAGCCCCCGTCGCAGATTGATCAGACCCTGCTCGCAGAGCCGGATGACGATGACGCGCCCGAGCGGCGGGCAGCGGTGGTGGCACGCGAGTTCCATGGCCAGCGGCTCGACAAGGCTTTGGTCGCAATGGCAGACGAGTTCTCGCGCAGCCATTTGCAGGGGCTGATCGAGCAAGGCCATGTGTCGGTCGACGGCGTGGTGGCGAACTCGGCTTCCCGCAAGGTGCTGGCGGGGCAGCAGATCGTCGTCGACCTGGTGCCCACGCCCGAAAGCCGTGCCTTTCGGGCCGAAGCCTTGCCCTTGAGCATCGTGTTCGAAGACGAGCATCTGATGGTGATCGACAAGCCGGCGGGGCTCGTGGTGCACCCGGCCGCCGGCAACTGGTCGGGCACCTTGCTCAACGGCGTGTTGGCGCATCACGCGACAGCAGCCACCTTGCCGCGTGCCGGCATCGTTCACCGCCTCGACAAAGACACCTCGGGCTTGATGGTGGTGGGCAAGACGCTGCCGGCCGTCACAGCCCTCATGCGCGCGATTGCAGCGCGCGAAGTGCACCGCGAATACCTGGCCCTGGTCCACGGCCATTTGGGGCAAGAGGCATTCCGCATCGACGCGCCGCTGGCGCGCGACCCGCAGTCGCGCGTGCGCATGGCGGTGGTGGCCAGCGGCAAACCTGCGCAGACCGATGTGACGCGCCTGGCTGTCGCCGAGACGGTCGACGGGCCGGTCAGCGCGGTGCGCTGCAAGCTGCACACCGGCCGCACGCATCAGATTCGTGTCCACTTGGCGTCGCGAGGCTATCCGTTGATCGGCGACGCCATGTATGGCGGCCATCACGCGCTGGGCATGCAGCGGCAGGCGCTGCATGCCGTCCGCCTGGGCCTGGTTCATCCACAGACGAGCGAAACCCTGTGGTTCGATGCCCGCCCGCCAGCCGATCTGGCCCAGGCTTGGCAACAGGTGGATACGAGGCATGGCAGCCCCTGACGAGGTTCTATACAATGCGCCTCAACCCCTTCCCTGGCACCAAAGCGTTCGACGCTGCGCTACGCGCCCCGCCAACGGAAGTGAGCGCGCCGAATGCGGTGCGACAAGTGGTTCGCCGCGATGAACGCATCGAGCCTTGAGGTCACCCACTCAGCAGCCATTGATGTGGACCCGCCGGTCGCCGGCCTGTCCTTGCAAAAAGCTGCTGTGAAAGAGCCCGATCCCAGAGAGCCCGTTGGCCCTCCCGACTGAGGATAACGACGAAGTCCATGAACACACAGGATGCAAAGCGCGTCCTTGAAACCGCGCTCATCTGTGCGCAGCAGCCCCTGCCTCTGAGGGACATGCGCGCGCTCTTTGCCGACGAACTCGGCCCCGACAGCCTGCGTGCCTTGCTCGACGAGCTGATGCGTGACTGGGATGGCCGCGGCGTCGAGCTGGTTGCGTTGTCCACGGGCTGGCGCTTCCAGAGCCGCCCCGAGATGCGCGACTACCTCGACCGGCTGAACCCCGAAAAACCGCCAAAGTATTCGCGTGCCGTGATGGAGACTCTGGCCATCATTGCCTACCGCCAGCCGGTGACGCGAGGCGACATCGAAGACATCCGCGGTGTCACCGTCAGCAGCCAGATCGTCAAGCAGCTCGAAGACCGAGGCTGGATCGAAGCCATCGGCTACCGCGAGGCCCCAGGCCGCCCTGCGCTCTACGCCACGACACGGCAGTTCCTCGACGACCTGGGCCTCGCGAGCCTGGAGCAACTGCCGACCCTGGATGGCTCTTCGCTGGGCAACATGGCGGCGCTGGCCGATGCCTTGACCGAGCAGCCATCCTTGCTGGAGCCTGAGCAGGCGGCCTTGGGCCTCGAACCCGAGTCTGAGCCGGTCGCCCAGGCTGCTGAAGAGGCAGTTGCGATTGACGACCGGGGAGCGACTGAAGTTGCCCCTGAAGTCACGGCAGAGGCCACTCCGGAGCCTTCTGCAGAGGCAGAAGCTGTACCCCAAGAATCCCTTTCTCACCCCGAGCCTGCGGCCGATGCCGCCCCGATGGATCCCGAAGCATGAATCACCCCGACGACGACACCCCGGCTGACTTGAGCGCCGCGCCCGCAGATGCACCGCAGGCCGAGGCCAAACCGGTTCGGCGTCGGCGCGCACCCAAGGCGGAAACCGTTGCCGACGAGGGCGCTGCTCCCGTGGTCGAAACTGCTGCAGCGGAAGAAGCGCCTGCCAAGCCCGCACGCAAGCGTCGCGCTGCCGCGGTGAAGGCAGAGGAGCCCGCTGCTGCCGACAGCACGCCTGCCGAACCGGCCGTTTCGGCGCCTGTCGCTGAAGCACCCGCGGCAGCGCCGCAGGTTGCCGAAGCGGCACTACCGGCTGCCGAGGCGCAGGACGCCGCTGAAGGCGAGGGTGGTTCGGCCGAGGCGGGGCAGGAAGAGCGCCCCAGATCGTCGCGCAATCGCCGCCGTGGCCGCAAGGACCGGCAGCGGGGCGAGAACGGCGAAGTCCGCGAAGCGGGTGCTGCCGATGCGGTGCAACCCGTGCAGTCGGCAACGGCGCAGGCGGGCGAAGTGTTCGCCCAGGTGCTGTCGGGTGATTTCGATGTGGAAGTGCCCGCCGCCGAAGGCGAACCGGAAACCACCGAAGAAGCCCCCGAATACAAGCGCGTGCTAGCGGCTGAACCCGACGCACCCAAGCTGCACAAGGTGCTGGCCCAGTCCGGCATTGGCTCGCGCCGCGACATGGAGCAGCTGATCGAAGACGGCCACGTGACGGTCAACGACGAGCCGGCCCATGTGGGGCAGCGCATCTCGTTCGGTGACCAGATCAAGGTCAACGGCAAGCCGGTGCGCGTGCGCATCGTGCCGCCACCGCCGCGCATCATTGCGTACCACAAGCCCGTGGGCGAAGTCGTCACGCACGACGACCCGGAAAATCGTCCGACGGTGTTTCGCCGTTTGCCGCGCCTACAGCAGGGCAGCAAGTGGCAATCCGTCGGGCGCCTGGACCTGAACACCGAAGGCCTGCTGCTGTTCACCACCTCGGGCGAACTGGCCAACCAGCTGATGCACCCGCGCTTCGGCGTGGAACGCGAGTACGCCGTGCGCGTGCTTGGGCAACTGAGCCAGGAAGACAAAGACGAGCTGCTGAACGGTGTCAACGTCGAAGGCCAGATTGCCAGCTTCAAGTCCATTGAAGACGGCGGCGGCGAGGGCGCGAACCACTGGTACCGCGTGGTGATCACCGAAGGCCGTAACCGCGAAGTGCGCAAACTGTTCGATGCCGTGAGCCTTACCGTCAGTCGCCTGATCCGCATCCGCTACGGCACCGTGGTGCTGCCGCGCGGCCTGAAGCGCGGCGTCTGGGTCGATCTCGACGACAACGACGTGCGCACCATTCGCCGGCTGGCCAGCGGTGGCGGCGAACCGCGCCAACAGAACGATCGCAACAACGACCGCGGCGCGAACCGCGGCAATCAGCGCAATGACCGTGGCGGCGGCCGACCTAACGACCGCGGTCCCCGCGGGCAGGGGCCACGCCCCGCCGGTGGGCCGAACCCGGTGCCGGCGCAGGCGCGCGACACCTCGCAGGGCGATGTCGATCGCGACGACGAGGATCTCGACTTCGACCCGAGCAAGATTCCCAACCCGCTGGAGCAGACGTTCGACAAGCGCTTCGTGCAAGGCAAGTCGCGCGGCCCGGTGGGCGGCGCGGGCTTTGGCCGCGGCGGCGGCGGTTTTGGGGCTGGTGGCAGTGCGCCGCCTCGCCCTGCGCAAGGCGGCAAGAAGGGTGGTGGGCCACGGGAGCCTGACCCCTTGCAGACCTCGGTCGGCTACATCGGTGCCGACGCCTTCCGCAACAAAGGCGGCCGCGGTGGTGGCCGAGGCGGCGGTGGCGGCAACCGAGGCGGCAGCGGAGGTGGCGGTTTCGGCAGCGGTGGCGGTGGCGGTGGGGGCAGTTTTGGCGGGGGGGGCGGCCGCCGTGGCCGCTAGGCATCAAGAGCGAGTTGACACGAAGGAACCTACCTTCAAGCGTTAGAATCCAAGGCTTTGCCAAGTGCTTGATTCAGGAGAAAAATTATGGCGATCGAACGTACGCTTTCCATCATCAAACCCGACGCGGTTGCGAAAAATGTGATCGGCCAGATCTACGCCCGCTTCGAAGGCGCTGGCCTCAAGGTCGTGGCTTCCAGAATGGCCCACCTGTCGCGCGGCGAGGCCGAGGCCTTCTATGCCGTGCACAAGGCTCGCCCGTTCTTCAAGGATCTGGTCGACTTCATGATCTCCGGCCCGGTGATGATCCAAGTGTTGCAAGGTGAAGGCGCCATTGCCAAGAACCGCGACCTCATGGGCGCTACCGATCCGAAGAAGGCGGAGAAGGGCACCATCCGTGCTGACTTCGCCGACAGCATCGATGCCAACGCCGTTCACGGCTCCGACGCTCCGGAAACGGCAGCCCAGGAAGTGGCATTCTTCTTCTCCGGCATGAACGTCTACAGCCGCTGAAGCCTGATGGGCTTCTAGCCTTGCGCCTCGGCGAGGCGTTGCCCTGATGCCCAGCGCAAGGAACCCACCCATGACACCGGCCAACCTGCTCGAATTCGACCTCGACGGATTGGCCGCGTTCTGCGAGCAACTGGGTGAAAAGCGCTTTCGCGCGACCCAGCTGTATCGCTGGATCCATCAAAAAGGCGCGGCCGACTTCGCGGCCATGTCCGACCTCGCCAAATCGCTGCGCGACAAGCTCGCCGGCGTGGCGGTCGTCCAGCCACTCGCTGTTGTCAGCGAACAGGCATCGACCGACGGCACCATCAAGTGGCTGTTCGACGTTGGCGGCGGCAATGCGGTCGAAACCGTGTTCATCCCGGAAGACGACCGTGGCACGCTGTGCGTTTCTTCGCAAGCGGGCTGCGCGGTCGGTTGCCGCTTCTGCTCCACCGGCCACCAAGGCTTCAGCCGCAACCTCACCACCGGCGAGATCGTCGCGCAGCTGTGGTTTGCCGAGCACCATCTGCGGCAACGGCTCAAGCTTGCGCCCGGCGAGCGCGCCATCACCAACGTCGTGATGATGGGCATGGGCGAGCCGCTGCAGAACTATTCGGCCCTCGTGCCTGCTCTGCGCGTGATGCTCGATGACCACGGCTATGGCTTGTCGCGCCGTCGCGTGACGGTGTCGACCTCCGGCGTGGTGCCGATGATCGACCGGCTGCGTGACGACTGCCCGGTCGCGCTCGCAGTGTCTCTGCATGCACCTGACGATGCTCTGCGTGACGATCTGGTCCCGCTCAACCGCAAGTACCCGATCGACGAACTGCTGCAGGCCTGCCAGCGCTACCTCGACAAGGCGCCGCGCGACTTCATCACCTTCGAGTACTGCATGCTCGATGGCGTGAACGACACGCCGGAGCATGCCCAGGCGCTGGTCAAGCTGAGCCAGCGCATCAGCTGCAAGTTCAACCTCATTCCGTTCAACCCGTTCCCGCAATCGGGCCTGAAGCGCTCGGCACGTGAACGCGTGACCGCATTCGCGCGCGTGCTGCAAGAGGCGGGTGTGGTCACCACCGTTCGCAAGACCCGCGGCGACGACATCGACGCCGCCTGCGGCCAGCTCGCCGGCGAAGTGCAAGACCGTACCAACGCGGCCAAGCGCATGACGCGCGCGCCCATCCAGATCCATCGCAAGTCCCCCGAAACCGCATCCATCCCTCCGGAGAACCACCCATGACCTTGGGACGCAGTTGCTTGTGGGCAGCTATCGCTTGCTGGGTGTTCAGTGTTCTGATGACAGGTTGTGCGCTACCGCCACCAGCCAACGGCGATACCAAGGACCGCATGACCGAGTCCGACCAGACGGACGCGAGCAAGCGCGCCAACGTCCGCATGGAACTCGCCAGCGCCTATTTCAGCCGTGGGCAGCTCACCACCGCGCTCGATGAAGTCAAGCAGGCGCTGGCCGTGAATCCCAACCTGGGCGAGGCCTACAACCTGCGCGGCCTCATCTATGCGGGCTTGAATGACGACGTGCTGGCGCAAGAAAGTTTCAGGCGCGCGCTGCAGATCAACCCGGGCGACGGCGACAGCATGCACAACTACGGCTGGTACCTGTGCCAGCAGAAGCGCTACGACGAAGCCGAGGCATTGTTTGCCAGCGCCGTCGCGTTGCCGCAGTACCTGGGCACGAGCCGGACCATGCTGACCAGCGGCATCTGCCAGGCCCGTTCGGGCAAGTGGGCCGAAGCGGAGAACACGCTCAGCAAAGCCTATGAACGCGATCCGGCGAACCCGGCCACCGCCGTGAATCTGGCCGAGGTGCTGCTTCACCGCGGCGAGGCCGAGCGCGCCCGCTTCTACATTCGCCGTGTCAATGCCGTGGCCAACCAGTCGAATGCCCAGACGCTGTGGCTCGCCGCGCGCATCGAGATGAAGCTCGGCAACCGCCAGGCGGCCAACGAGTTCGGGCTGCAATTGCGCAATCGCTTCCCGCAGTCTCGCGAGTCGTCTGCTTTCGACAGGGGACAGTTCAATGAGTGATTCGCCGCTCAGCGAACCACAACAACAACCTGCCGTCACTGCTGGCGGTTTGCTGCGGCAGGCGCGCATGGCCAAGGGGCTGCACATTGCTGCGCTGGCCACCTCGATCAAGGTTGCACCCCGCAAGCTCGAATTGCTGGAGAGCGACCGGTTCGACGAATTGCCTGGCGCCACCTTCACGCGCGCGCTGGCGCAAACCGTGTGCCGTTCGCTGAAGATCGACTCTGCACCGGTGCTGGCCTTGTTGCCCTTGCCGGCTGAGCAGGGCCTGTCGCAGATGAGCCTGGGCCTGAATGCACCGTTTCGCGACCGGCCCGGCCGCCGCGTGCCGAGCGACCTGCAGTTCCTGAAGAGTCCTGTGGTGCTCGGCGCTGCCGTGTTGCTGGTGGCCAGTGCGCTGCTGTACCTGCTTCCGGCCGGTTGGCTGAGCGATGCCACGCAGCGGGCGGTGACCAGGGCGGAGCAGATGTCTGCAACGCCGGTGGTCGATTCGGCATCGGCCGTGGTCCCCATGGCTGTGCCTGCTGCGTCGACCGTCATCGAGACCGTGCCAACTGCTTCGGCCTCCGCGCCGCTTTCTGCTGCTGCAGCCTCGGAACCGGCTGCCGCTCTTGCTCCCATCCCAACGTCTGCGCCGGTCGTGGTGTCGGGCGCTCTGCTCTTGCGCACCAGCGCCGAATCATGGGTCGAGGTAGTCGACGGGCGTGGTTCCCCGCTCATCTCGCGCATGCTGCAACCCGGAGAAACCGTGGGCCTCGACGGGGCATCGCCGCTGCGGGTGAGAATCGGCAACGCGTCGGCCACGCAGGTCTCGTTCAGGGGCAGGGCGGTCGAGTTGACGCCCACGCGCGACAACGTGGCCAAGCTCGAACTCAGGTGATTGCCATGAACCACGCAATGCCCCACGCACTCGCTGCCCTCGACGACTTCATCGAACCCGCCGCACCGGCCAGCAAGCGCTCGCGGCAAGTCGATGTCCGCTGGGGCTCGCGCACCGTCACGCTCGGCGGCAATGCGCCTGTGCGCGTGCAGTCGATGACCAACACCGACACGGTCGACGTGATCGAGACCGCGATCCAGGTCAAGGAACTGGCCGTCGCCGGCTCCGAACTCGTGCGCATCACCGTCAACACGCCCGAGGCTGCTGCCGCCGTGCCGCACATCCGCGAGCAACTTGATCGCATGGGCATCGATGTGCCGCTGGTCGGTGACTTCCACTACAACGGCCACCGGCTGCTGACCGACTTTCCGGCCTGCGCCGAAGCCTTGTCGAAGTACCGCATCAACCCCGGCAACGTGGGCAAGGGCGACAAGCGGGACCGGCAGTTCGCGCAGATGGTCGAAGTGGCCGCCAAGTACGACAAGGTGGTGCGCATCGGCGTCAACTGGGGCAGCCTCGACCAGGAGCTGCTCGCCCAGATGATGGACGACAACGGCAAGCTGGCCGAGCCCTTCGAGCCGCAGCAGATCATGTACCGCGCCATCATCACCTCGGCCGTCGAGTCGGCCCGACGTGCCGAAGAGATTGGCCTGGGCGCGGACAAGATCGTGCTGTCTTGCAAGATGTCGGGCGTGCAGGATCTGGTGTCGGTGTACCGCGCACTGTCCAGGCGCTGCGACTACGCCTTGCACCTCGGGCTCACCGAGGCCGGCATGGGCACCAAGGGCACGGTGGCTTCTACAGCGGCGTTGTCGCTGCTGCTGCAAGAGGGCATCGGCGACACCATTCGTGTTTCGCTCACGCCGCAGCCGGGCGAGGCTCGCACGCAAGAGGTGGTGGTCGCGTTGGAGATCTTGCAGTCGCTGGGTTTGCGCTCCTTCAACCCGAGCGTGACGGCATGCCCGGGTTGCGGCCGTACCACCAGCACCACCTTCCAGGAGATGGCCAAGTCGATCGACGACTACCTGCGCGCGCAGATGCCGGTGTGGCGCGAGCGTTACCCAGGTGTCGAGAAGATGAAGGTCGCGGTGATGGGCTGCATCGTCAACGGCCCGGGCGAAAGCAAGCATGCCGACATCGGTATCAGCCTGCCCGGCAATGGCGAAGCGCCGGCCGCGCCGGTGTTCATCGATGGCGAGAAGGCGCTGACGCTGCGCGGGCCTGCCATCGCAGAAGAGTTCCAGACGTTGGTCGAGAACTACATCGAGAAGCGCTACGGCGCTGCGACCACCCAGCATTCGACCGCGCCGGCCTGAGGGCTCGGCGCACGCTGCCTGCCGCGCCGCCGACAAGGCGGTGATTCTGGTTCGACTCAACCTTACTTTTGCAAATGGCCAACAACAACATCGCCCTGCAGGCCGTGAAGGGCATGAACGACATCCTGCCGCCGTCGGTGCCACGCACTGACAAGCTGCCCGACTCGGCCATCTGGGCCTGGTTTGAAACAACGGTGCGCACAGTGCTGTCGCGCTACGGCTACCAGTACCTGCTGACGCCTATCGTCGAACCGACGGCGCTGTTCGTGCGCGGGCTGGGCGAAGTGACCGACATCGTCGAGAAGGAGATGTATTCCTTCACCGATTCGATGAACGGCGACAAGCTCACCTTGCGCCCCGAGGCCACGGCCGGCATCGTACGTGCGATGGTCGAACACAACGCGCTCTACAACGGCCCGCTGCGCATCTGGACCATGGGGCCGATGTTTCGCCACGAACGCCCGCAGAAGGGGCGCTATCGCCAGTTTCATCAACTCGACGTCGAAGCTCTCGGGCTTGCTGGGCCGGATGTCGATGCCGAGATGATTCTCATGGCGCGCAGCCTATGGCGCGCCCTCGGTCTCGTCGAAGGCCAGCATGTGAGGCTCGAACTCAACAGCCTGGGCCAGCCTGACGAGCGTCGCGCGCACCGCGAGGCGCTGATTCGGCATTTCGAGCAGAACGCTGCGGTGCTCGACGAAGACAGCAAGCGCCGCCTGCACAGCAACCCGCTGCGTATCCTCGACACAAAGAACCCGGCGATGCAGGCGATGGTCGAGGCCGCGCCCCAGCTGATGGACTTCCTCGGCGAGGCATCGCTGGCTCACTTCAACGCCGTGCGCGCGATCCTCGATGCGGCCGGCCTGGCCTACCGCATCAACCCGCGCCTCGTGCGCGGCATGGACTACTACAACCTCACCGTCTTCGAGTGGGTCACCGACCACCTGGGCTCGCAAGGCACCGTGTGCGGCGGCGGCCGCTACGACGGCCTGCTGGAGCAACTGGGCGGCAAGCCGGCACCCGCAGTCGGCTTCGGGCTCGGCATCGAACGCCTGTTGCTGCTGATGATGGAACTGGCGTTGCCGGTGCCCAGTGCCGCGCCGCGTGCCTACGCCATCGTGCCGTCCGCCCAAGCGATGCCGCAGGTGATGGCCGTGCTGGAACAACTGCGCCAAGCCGGCGTCTCGGTGCTGATGAATGCCGGCAGTGGCGGCATGAAGGCGCAGTTCAAGCGCGCCGACGCCAGCGGTGCACAGTACGCGTTGATCTTCGGTGACGACGAACTGGCCCGCGGCGAGGTGGCCCTGAAGTCGCTGCGCGACACCGCGGTGCCCCAACGCAGCTTGCCGCTTGCCGAGGTGGCCGCCTGGGCTGCCGAACTGCTCAACGCATAATCCTCGATTCGTCTGAAAGATCACTCCCCATGGCCACGCATCTCGACCTCGAAGAACAAGAACAACTCGACCAGCTGAAAGCTTTCTGGAAGCAGTACGGCAACCTCATCACCTGGGTGCTGATCCTCGCGCTGGCCGGGTTCGCTGGCTGGACGGTGTGGAACAACTGGCAGCGCGACCAGTCCGTCAAGGCGGGTGCTTTGTACGATGAGCTCGACAAGGCCGTGCAGGCCGGCGATGTGGACAAGACTGCACGCGTTTTTGCCGACATCAAGGAGCGCTTTCCGCGCACCGGCTATGCGCAGCAGGGCGCTTTGCTCGCTGCCAAGCTTCAATTCGAGAAAGGGCAGGCCGATGCCGCCCGCGCCACGCTGACCTGGGCCAGCGAGAGCGCCACCGAAACCGAATACCGCACCGTGGCCCGCCTGCGCCTCGCCGGCTTGTTGCTGGACCAGAAGAAATACGACGAAGCGCTGAAGCAACTCGACGGCGCAGGCGCCAAGGAGTTTGCGGCGCTGGTTGCCGATCGCCGCGGTGACGTGCTGCTGGCACAAGGCAAGACCGAAGAAGCCAAGACCGCCTATGGCCTGGCCTGGAAGGCGATGGACGAGACGGTTGAATACCGTCGCCTGATCGAATCCAAGCTGGCCGCCTTGGGCGTGGCCGTCAGTGCGGAGCCTGCCAAGGCTGCCGCCAGCGCAGGGACCGGCCAATGAGCTTGGACGCGAGGGTCCTTCGACGCTGGGCCGGGTTGGCCTTTATCGGCTTGTTGCTGGCCGGCTGCGCGGGTACGCCCAAGCCCGATCCCACCCCGCTGGAACCGCTGACACCGCAGGTGACGGGCCGCGAGGTCTGGAAGCAGAGCATCGGCACGGTGAAGTTCCCGCTGGCCGTGGCGGTGAACGGTTCTACCTTCACCGTCGCCGACGACAGCGGCACGGTGATGGCGCTGCAGGCGGACACGGGCGCGGAGCAGTGGCATGCGGAAATCGGCGACAAGCTCAGTGCAGGTGTCGGCAGCGACGGCCGCTTCGCCAGCGTGGTGACCCGCGACAACGTGCTCGTCACACTCGAAGCCGGCAAGGAGAAGTGGCGCCAGCAACTGCCGTCGCGCGTGGTGACTGCGCCCTTGGTGGCGGGCGAGCGCGTGTTCGTGCTGGCGGTCGATCGCACCGTGATGGCCTTCGACGCGCTTGACGGCCGCAAGCTGTGGTCCTACCAACGCCCGAACGATGCCCTCACGCTGGCCAGTCCGGGCGTGCTCGTGCCCTACAAGGACACGCTGGTCGTGGGGCAGGGCCCCAAGATGGCGGGCCTGGATCCGTTGAAGGGCTCGCTTCGCTGGGAAGCCACGGTGGCCTCGCCGCGCGGAACCAATGAGGTGGAGCGACTGGCTGATCTGGTCGGGCCTTCGGTGCGCCTTGGCGAAGTGATCTGCGCGCGGGCCTTCCAGTCGGCTGTGGCGTGCGTCAATGCCGAGCGCGGCAGCCCGGCGTGGACGCGCAACGCCGGTGGCGTCAACGGTGTGGGGGCTGACGCGCTAATGGTCGTCGGTACCGACGCCTCTGATCGCATCTCTGCATGGCGCACGGCCGACGGCACCATCGCCTGGACTGTCGAAAAGCTGCTCTACCGCAACCTGACCGCGCCGCTCGGCGTGGGCAAGGCCTTCGTCATGGGTGACGTCGAGGGCATGGTGCACTGGTTCTCGAGCGAAACCGGCGCGGCTGTGCTTCGCCTGTCCACCGACGGCACGCCGATCCGCGTGACGCCGGTGGCGTCGGGGCTGACGCTGCTCGTGGTCACGCGAGACGGCGGGCTCTTCGCCTTCCGCCCCGAATGAAACCGGTTATTGCGGTGGTCGGACGGCCCAACGTGGGCAAGTCCACCTTGTTCAACCGCATGACCAAGAGCCGCGACGCCATCGTGGCCGACTTCGCCGGGCTCACGCGCGATCGGCACTACGGCGACGGCCGTCTGGCCGATCGCGAGTACATCGTCATCGACACTGGCGGTTTCGAGCCCGACAGCTCCACCGGCATCGTCAAGGAAATGGCCAAGCAGACACGCCAGGCCGTGGCCGAGGCCGATGCGGTGATCTTCGTGGTGGACATCCGCACCGGTGTGTCGGCGCAAGACCATGACATCGCGCGCTACCTGCGCTCGGTCAACAAGAAGGTATTCCTCGCGGCCAACAAGGCCGAAGGCATGGTCGACTCGCCGCTGCTGGGCGAGTTGTATGAGTTGGGCATGGGCGAGCCGCACCCGATCTCGTCGGCGCACGGGCAGGGCATTCGCAGCCTGCTCGATGCCGTGCTCGAGGGCTTCGAGCCTGATCCCGAGCCCGGAGAGACGCCCGAGAACGCACCCATTCGCCTGACGGTGGCCGGCCGCCCCAATGTCGGCAAATCCACCCTCATCAACACCTGGCTGGGCGAAGAGCGCCTGGTGGCCTTCGACCAGCCGGGAACGACGCGTGACGCGATCACCGTGCCCTTCGAGCGCCACGGCCAGAAGTTCGAGCTGATCGACACGGCAGGTCTGCGCCGCAAGGGCAAGGTCTTCGAAGCGATCGAGAAGTTCTCGGTCGTCAAGACGCTGCAGGCGATCGCCAGCGCCGATGTGGTGCTCCTGCTGCTCGACGCCACGCAAGGCGTGACCGAGCAGGACGCCCACATTGCCGGTTACATCCTCGAGAGCGGCCGCGCCGTGGTGCTGGCGGTCAACAAGTGGGATGCCATCGACGACTACCAGCGCGAAACGCTGGAGCGTTCGATCGCCGCGCGCCTGGCCTTTCTGAAGTTCGCTGCGGTGTTGCGCATCTCGGCGCTCAAGCGTCAGGGGCTGGGGCCGGTCTGGCAGGCCATCGCCGATGCCTACGCCTCGGCTAACCGCAAGATGACCACGCCGGTGCTGACCCGCCTGCTGCAAGAGGCGGTGGAGTTCCAGACGCCCAAGCGGGCCGGCGCTTTCCGTCCCAAGATGCGTTACGCGCACCAGGGCGGGATGAACCCGCCCTTGATCGTCATTCACGGTAACTCGCTGGAGCACGTGACCGACGTCTACAAGCGCTTCCTGGAAGCCCGCTTCCGCGAGCACTTCAAGCTGGTGGGCACACCGCTGAAAATCGAGCTGCGCTCGTCGAAGAATCCCTTCGCCGACAAAGACTAGGCTCATTGGCGGCAATTGCGGCGCTGCCGCACAGCCCTGTGTTAACGTGCCTGCTTCATTCACTTTCCATCACGGAGCATATCGTGAGCAACAAAGGGCAGCTTCTACAAGACCCATTTCTGAACCTGCTTCGCAAGGAGCACGTTCCGGTGTCGATCTACCTTGTGAACGGCATCAAACTCCAGGGCCACATCGAGTCCTTCGACCAGTATGTGGTGCTGCTTCGCAATACCGTGACGCAGATGGTTTACAAGCACGCCATCTCCACTGTGGTGCCAGGCCGCGCGGTGAACTTCCACGCCGCCGAGACGCCGGAGCAGACCTGAAAGCCAGGCGGCACCTGCCGAGGCGGTACCTACCTTGACTGCAGCGGCACCTACCGCCACCTCGGTGGCGGGAGACCTTCCTCGCGCCATCCTTGTTGGCGTCGATTTCGGGGGCAGATCCCATTTCGATGCCAGCCTGGACGAATTGGCCTTGCTGGCCGAGTCGGCTGGCGACGTGCCCGTGGCGCGCGTGATTGCACGGCGCAAGGCACCCGACCCAGCGCTCTTCGTCGGTTCGGGCAAGGCCGACGAGATCAAGGCCTTGGTGCTGGGCCATCAGGCAGAAGCCGTGCTGTTCGACCAGGCCTTGTCGCCTGCTCAGCAGCGCAACCTCGAGCGCCATCTCGGCGTGGCGGTGGCTGACCGCACCATGCTCATCCTCGAAATCTTTGCCGCTCGCGCGCAAAGCCACGAGGGCAAGCTACAGGTGGAACTTGCGCGCTTGCAATATCTCTCGACCCGCCTCGTGCGCCGCTGGAGCCACCTGGAGCGCCAGCGCGGCGGCATCGGCAACCGCGGTGGCCCGGGGGAAGCACAGATCGAACTCGATCGCCGGATGATCGGCGAGCGCATCAAGACGGTGAAAGAGCGGCTCGTCCGCGTCAAGCGCCAGCGCGGAACGCAGCGCAAATCGCGCGAGCGGAGCGGCACCTTCCGCGTGTCGCTGGTGGGCTACACCAATGCGGGCAAGTCGACGCTGTTCAACGCGCTGGTCAAGGCGCGCTCGTATGCCGCAGACCAGTTGTTTGCCACGCTCGACACGACCACGCGCCAGTTGTATCTGGAAGACGTGGGCCGCTCGGTGTCGCTGTCGGACACCGTCGGCTTCATCCGCGATCTACCGCACAAGCTGGTCGAGGCTTTCGAGGCCACGCTGCAGGAAGCGGCAGAGGCCGACTTGCTGCTGCACGTGGTGGATGCCGCAAGCCCGGTGCTGGACGAGCAGATTGCCGAAGTGCAGCGGGTGTTGCGCGATATCGGCGCCGACGGCATTCCGCAGATTCTTGTCTACAACAAGCTCGATAATCTTGAAGAATCGCAGCGGCCGCGGGTCGTGAGCGACGTGCTGGAGCTGGATGGCGGCGTGCACGTCCCACGAGTCTTTGCGAGCGCGTTGCACGGAACGGGGTTGATTGAACTGCGGCGCCTGTTGTCGGTCGCAGTCACCGGCGAGTCGACTCCTGACTTGAACCTTGCCGAGATGGCCTCACCTCATGCCTCGCTGGACGACCCCACCGATGAACCCCTTGATTCGGCGCACAGAAGACAACTCTGACACCTCTATGACCATGAGCGCTCCTTCTTCCCAGTTCACAGGGTTCGCCGCCTGGGCGTCCGACGTGGCTGCTGCCGTGTGGACCTTGATCGGCGGCGTGGGTGCTGCGACGCGTCGCCGCCTCGGTGGCCGCTCCACCCTCGTGCTCAACAGTGGCGGCCGCGGTGATGGGCCGCCCGATCTGGACGAACTCTGGCGCGACTTCAACCGCAAGCTGAGTGGCCTCTTCGGTGGCAAGGGCGGTCAACGCCCGACCGGCCCGGGCAACGGCGGCCCCAATTTCCAGCCCGACATGAAGAATGCCGGCATCGGTATCAGCCTCGTGGCAGGTGTCATCGTGCTGATCTGGGGCGCCAGCGGCTTCTTCATCGTGCAAGAAGGCCAGCAGGCCGTGGTCACGTCCTTCGGCAAGTACAGCCACACGGTGGATGCCGGCTTCAACTGGCGCTTTCCGTACCCGTTCCAGGCGAGCGAGGTCGTGCCGGTGACCCAGCTGCGCTCTGTGGAAGTGGGGCGCAATGCGGTGGTTCAGGCCACAGGCCTGCGCGAGTCGTCGATGCTCACGAAAGACGAGAACATCGTCGACATCCGCTTCACGGTGCAGTACAGATTGAAGACCTGCCCTCCGGCGGTGGCCCCGGTGGCGGGCTCGGCATCGGCACCGGCTCCCCAGGTCTGTGGTGCTCGTGACTACTTGTTCGAGAACGCGAAGCCCGACGAAGCCGTGGTTCAGGCCGCTGAGTCGGCTGTGCGTGAGATCGTCGGCAAGAGTGAGATGGATTCGGTGCTGTACGAGCAGCGCGACGAGATATCCACCCAGTTGATGAAATCGGTGCAGGTGCAGCTCGATCGGTTGAACGCCGGCATCCTAATCGTGAACGTGAACGTCGGCAGCGTTCAAGCACCTGAACAGGTCCAGGCAGCTTTCGATGATGCCTTCCGTGCCGGTGCCGACCGTGAGAAAGCCAAGAATGAAGGCCAGGCTTACGCCAACGACGTGATCCCCAAGGCCAAGGGCAGCGCCGCGCGCCTGCATGAAGAAGCCGAAGCCTACAAGGCGCGCGTGGTCGCCCGTGCCGAAGGCGATGCGCAGCGGTTCAACCGCGTGCTCGCCGAATACCAGAAGGCGCCGGGTGTCACGCGAGACCGCATCTACATCGACACGATGCAGCAGATCTACTCCAGCGTGACCAAGGTGATGGTCGACAGCCGCAACAACTCCAACCTGCTGTACCTGCCGCTCGACAAGCTGATCCAGCAGTCCGGCGCCACGCCCGTGCCGGCGCCGGTCGTGCCCTCCACGCCGGCACCCGAGAGCAGCTCGGCCGGTTCAGGCACCGCAGACATTCGCCTGCGCGACGGGCAACGCAGCCGCGATCGCGACGCACGCTGAGACGGCAGGGAACAAGAACATGAATCGAATCGGAACAATCGCGATCGGCGCCTTGGTGGTGCTGATGCTGGTGTACTCCACGCTGTTCATCGTCGACCAGCGGCAGTTTGCCGTGATCTATGCACTGGGTGAGATCAAGGAAGTGATCTCCGAACCCGGCCTCAAGTTCAAGCAGCCGCCGCCGCTGCAGAACGTGGTCTTCCTCGACCGCCGCATGCAGACGCTGGACAGCCCGGAAACCCGCCCGATCTTCACCGCCGAAAAGAAGAGTCTGGTGATCGACTGGCTGGTGAAGTGGCGAGTTACGGACCCGCGCCAGTTCATCCGCAACAACGGCACCGACATGCGCAATGTGGAAGCGCGTCTGAGCCCGATCGTGCAAGGCGCCTTTAACGAAGAGGTGACCAAGCGCACCGTGCAGGCCATGCTCTCTACCGACCGCGACAACGTGATGCAAGGCGTGCGCAGGCGTCTTGCCGACGAGGGCAAGGCCTTCGGTATCGAGATCATCGACGTCCGCATCAAGCGGGTCGATTTCTCCTCCAACATCACGAGCTCGGTCTACGGGCGCATGGAGTCCGAACGCAAGCGTGTGGCGAATCAACTGAGGTCCACCGGTTTCGCTGAAGCCGAGAAAATCCGCGCCGATGCCGAGCGGCAACGCGACGTGATCCTCGCCGATGCCTACCGCGATGCGCAGACGATCAAGGGCGATGGCGATGCCAAGGCTTCTGCGCTGTACGCCGATGCATTCGGCCGCGATCCGCAGTTCGCCAAGTTCTACCGCAGCCTGGAGGCTTATCGCGCAAGCTTCCAGAACAAGTCCGACGTCATGGTGGTCGACCCATCGAGCGAGTTCTTCAAGACCATGCGGGGAGAAACCGGTTCGGCACCTGCCGCCAAGAAGTAGGCTGGCGCGTCGATGTCGTCGGACCTGTTGCTGAGCGCTCTGGCGCTGATGCTGGTGATCGAAGGCCTGTTGCCATTTCTCAGTCCCTCGACATGGCGCAGGGTATTCGAACGGGCCATCCAGATGAGTGATGGGCAGATTCGTTTCATCGGCCTGAGCAGCATGATCGCGGGCCTGGCGGCGCTGTTGCTTTTCTGGCCCTGACGGCTCTGGGCGACGCCGCAACGCCGGCCGGTACAATCTCTTTTTTAATCCCCCCGGTCATTTCACATGTCGTCTGCTTGGCTGCTGCCCGAGCACATTGCCGATGTCCTGCCTGCGCAGGCCAGGCGCATTGAAGAACTCCGTCGCGACCTGCTGGACGGTGCTCGCAGCTACGGGTTCGAGTTGGTCATGCCGCCGCTGCTGGAGCACCTGGACTCATTGCTTTCCGGCACAGGCCGCGAACTCGATCTGAAGACCTTCAAGCTGGTCGACCAACTCAGCGGCCGAACTCTCGGTGTGCGAGCCGACACCACGTCGCAGGTAGCTCGCATCGATGCACACCTTCTCAATCGCCGTGGCGTGACGCGGTTGTGCTATTGCGGCCCAGTGCTGCACACCCGGCCGGATGGCCTGCATGGAACCCGCGAGCCGCTGCAGTTCGGTGCCGAGATCTACGGCCACGCTGGGCTGGAGGCCGACCTGGAAGTGCAGGAGTTGGCCCTCGATGGCCTGCAGAGTGCCGGCGTCTCGCAACTGGCGCTGGACATGGGCGATGCGCGCATCGTGCGGGGCCTGTTGGCCGGCCTGCCGCTTGATGCCGCGACGTTGGCTCAGATTTACACCGCCTTGGCCACCAAAGACCAGGCGGCGATGGAAGTGCAGGCGGCACCTTTGCCGACGCCTACACGGCAAGGCCTGCAAGCCTTGCTTCGGCTCTACGGCGGCGAAGACGTGCTTCAAGCTGCACGGCGCGAATTGCCGGCTCACCCATTGATCAGCGCGGCGCTCGACGACATGGCCTGGCTGGCCCAGCACCTGAGGCAGGCCTACCCGCAAGTTCGGATCGGCTTCGATCTGGCCGACCTGACGGGCTATGCCTATTACAGCGGTGCACGTTTTGCGGTGTACGCGGCAGGCTCCAGTGATGCCATCGTGCGCGGCGGCCGCTACGACGAAGTGGGCGCGGTGTTCGGCCGCAACCGCCCGGCAGCGGGCTTCAGCATGGATTTGAAGCAACTTGTGCTGCTCACGCCGTCTCGCGTCATGCGCCCTGCAATCCGCGCCCCGTGGGGTGAAGACGCCGGCCTGCGGTCTGCGATTCGCAGCTTGCGCGAGCAGGGCGAGTCGGTGGTTTGCATCCTGCCGGGGCACGAGCACGAAGGCGAAGAGTTCGCCTGCGATCGTGAACTGGCTTCGGTGGACGGCCAGTGGCTCGTGCGCTCGCTCTGACGCCTTTCTAATCTTCAAGCAACGGACATTCAAGCAATGCAACAGAAGCGCAGCGGCCACAACGTGGTCGTGGTGGGCACCCAGTGGGGTGACGAAGGCAAAGGCAAGGTCGTCGACTGGTTGACCGACCACGCCCAGGCCGTGGTGCGTTTTCAAGGCGGGCACAACGCTGGCCACACGCTGGTGATCAAGGGCGTGAAGACGGCGCTGCAACTGATCCCTTCGGGGATCATGCGCGAGGGCGTGGCCTGCTACATCGGCAACGGTGTGGTGGTCGACCCAAGCCACTTGCTCAGCGAGATCGAGCGGCTGGAGGCCATTGGCGTGGAAGTGCGCTCGCGCCTGTTCGTCAGCGAATCGTGCCCCTTGATCCTGCCTTTCCACGTGGAGGTGGACAAGGCGCGCGAAGCGCTGCGTGAAACCAGTGGCGCCGGCAAGATCGGCACCACCGGCAAGGGCATTGGCCCGGCTTATGAAGACAAGGTAGCGCGCCGTGCGATGCGCGTGCAAGACTTGAAGCACCCCGAGCGTTTCGCGAAGAAGCTGCGCGAACTGCTGGAACTGCACAATTTTGCGTTGGCCGGGTACCTGAAATCGAAGCCGCTGGAATTCCAGCCGATCTTCGACCACGCGATGGAAGTCGCCGAGCAGCTCAAGCCGATGCTGGCCGACGTGGGCTACGCGCTCTACACCGCCCATCAGCAGGGTGCCAACATCCTGTTCGAAGGCGCGCAAGGTACCTTGCTCGACATCGACCACGGTACCTACCCGTATGTGACCTCGAGCAACTGCGTGGCGGGCAACGCATCGGCGGGCGCAGGCGTCGGGCCGGACTTTCTGCACTACATCCTCGGCATCACCAAGGCCTACACCACGCGCGTGGGCAGCGGCCCGTTCCCGACCGAGCTCGATATGGATGTGCCTGGGACCGTCGGCCACCATTTGTCGACCGTGGGCCAGGAGCGCGGCACCGTCACCGGTCGGCCGCGCCGCTGTGGGTGGCTGGATGCGGCGCTGCTCAAGCGCTCGAAGATCATCAACGGCATCTCGGGCCTGTGCATCACCAAGCTCGACGTGCTGGATGGTCTGCCCGAGATCAAGGTCTGCGTGGGCTATGAACTCAACGGCAAGCGCATCGACATCCTGCCGCTGGATGCCGACGACATCGAAGCCTGCGTGCCGATCTACGACACCTTCCCTGGCTGGACTGAAAAGACTGCAGGCATCACGCAATGGGACAAGCTGCCGCTGAATGCGCGCCGCTACTTGGAGCGCGTGCAAGAGTTCATCGGGGCGCCGATCGACATGGTGTCTACCGGGCCGGACCGCGAACACACGATCCTGCTGCGCCACCCTTATCAAGCCTGAAGCCAAGGAACTTCGACATGCTGACCGACGACGGCAAACACCTTTACGTCTCCTGGGACGAATACCACATGCTGATCGAGCGTCTGGCGCTCAAGGTCGACGCCTCGGGCTGGCAGTTCGACCAGATCCTGTGCCTGGCGCGTGGTGGCATGCGGCCCGGCGATGTGTTGTCGCGTGTGTTCGACAAGCCGCTGGGCATCATGTCGACCAGTTCCTACCGTGCCGAAGCGGGCACGATCCAGGGCCGGCTCGACATGGCCAAATACATCACGCTGCCAAAGGGCGAACTGGCGGGCAGGGTGCTGCTGGTCGACGACCTGGCCGATTCGGGTGTGACCTTGCGTGCGGTGGTCGACCGCTTGCGCGGCATGCCCTCGATCAGCGAGCTGCGCTCCGCAGTGATCTGGACCAAGGGTGTGTCGAGCTACACGCCCGACTACTACGTCGAACTGTTGCCCACGAGCCCCTGGATTCACCAGCCGTTCGAAGAGTACGACGAGCTCAGGCCAGAAGGCCTGGCGAAGAAGTTTGCGATTTGACGGCAAACGTACGAACATGCAGGCCGCAATGAATGTCACCGACAGCGGCTTTGCAACTCTCCATCAATCACATCACGAAGCACCCAACAAAAAGGCCCGCACTTGCGTGCAGGCCTCGTTGGTTTCATCTTTATCTTGGTGCCCAGGAGAGGACTCGAACCTCCACGGAGTTACCCGCTAGTACCTGAAACTAGTGCGTCTACCAATTCCGCCACCTGGGCATTTCAGGAAGTCTTGGACTATATCATTAAACAAACAAATTTCTCAAACGCTTCAGCCATCGGTACCGAACTGATGAGCGAAGTCGAAGGCACTGTGCAAGGTCATCGCGATGGTCACGGGTTTCTCGCGCGCGACGACCGCCAGCCCGATCTTTATCTATCCCCGCAGGAGATGCGCGCTGTCTTGCACCGCGACCGCGTGAAGGCGCGCGTGATCCGTTACGACCGCAAGGGCAGGCCCGAAGGGCGCGTGCTTGAAATCCTCGAACGCAAGAAGGCGCCGATCATCGGCCGCCTGCTGCACGAGAGCGGCATCTGGCTCGTGGCACCTGAAGACAAGCGCTACGGGCAAGACATCATGGTGCCGAAGAACGCGATCGCCAACGCGACCGTGGGGCAGGTGGTCGCCATCGAACTCACCGAGCCGCCTTCGCTGTATTCGCAGCCCATGGGGCGTGTGACCGAGGTGCTCGGCGAGATCGACGACCCCGGCATGGAGATCGAAATCGCGGTGCGCAAGTACGAAGTGCCGCATCGTTTCTCGTCCGAAACGCAGGCTCAGGCAGCAAGCTTGCCTGACAAGATCCGCCCCACCGACCGCAAGGACCGCATCGACCTTACCGATGTGCCGCTCGTCACCATCGATGGCGAAGACGCACGCGACTTCGACGACGCGGTGTACTGCGAGCCTGTGAAGACCGGCCGCGGCAAGACAGCCTTCGAAGGCTGGCGCCTGGTGGTCGCGATTGCCGACGTGAGCCACTACGTGAAGCCTGGCGAGCCCATCGATGACGACGCCTACGAGCGCGCGACCTCGGTGTACTTTCCGCGCCGCGTCATCCCGATGCTGCCTGAGAAGCTCTCCAACGGGCTGTGCTCGCTGAATCCGAACGAAGACCGTCTGGCCATGGTGTGCGACATGCTCATCACCCAGACCGGCGAGATTCACGCTTATCAGTTCTTCCCGGGGGTGATCTGCTCGCATGCGCGTTTCACCTACAACGAGGTGGCAGCCATCTTGTCCAACACGCGCGGGCCGGAAGCCGCGCGGCGCAAGGACCTGGTGCCGCATCTTCTGCATCTTCACGAGGTCTATCGTGCTTTGCTGAAGGAGCGCGCCAAGCGTGGCGCGGTCGACTTCGAAACGACCGAGACGCAGATCGTCTGCGACGACAACGGCCGCATCGAGAAGATCGTGCCGCGCACACGCACCGAAGCTCACAAGCTGATCGAAGAAGCTATGCTGGCGGCGAACGTCTGCTCGGCTGATTTCATCGCGCAAGCCAAGCATTCTTCGCTTTACCGCGTGCATGAAGGGCCGACGCCCGAAAAGAAGACGCTGCTGCAGAACTACTTGAAGCAATTGGGGCTGGGCTTGAGCATCAGCGATGATCCGAAGCCGGGTGAGTACCAGGCGATCGCCGCCGCGACCAAAGACCGGCCCGATGCCCAGCAGATCCACACGATGCTGCTGCGCTCGATGCAGCAGGCCATCTACACCGGCACCAACAGCGGCCACTTCGGGCTGGCGTACGAGGCCTACACGCACTTCACCAGCCCAATCCGGCGTTACCCAGATTTGCTGGTGCACCGCGTGATCAAGGCGCTGTTGCTCAGCAAGCGCTACAACCTGTTGAGCGGCTCGCTAGAGGCCGCCTCCAAGGCACGCAAGAGCGCAGGCGCCGAAGACGAGCAATGGGAAGTCGTCGGCGCGCATTGCAGTGCCAACGAGCGGCGCGCTGACGAAGCCTCGCGCGACGTGGAGGCCTGGCTTAAGTGCCGCTACATGCGCGAACACCTTGGCGAGGAGTTCGGTGGCACCGTCAGTGCCGTCACCAGTTTCGGCTTGTTCGTGACGCTCGATGGTTTGTATGTCGAGGGGCTGATCCACATCACCGAGTTGGGCGGCGAGTACTTCCGCTTTGACGAAGCGCGACAGGAATTGCGTGGCGAACGCTCGGGCCTGCGCTACGTTGTGGGGTCGCGTGTGCGGGTGCAGGTGAGCCGTGTCGATCTTGATGGCCGCAAGATCGACTTCCGCATGGTTCACGAGGGCGAAGAAGCTGCTCTCGTCGCTCGCGCCAAGCGTGACAAGGCGGGGCTGGAGAAGGGGTCAGGCCCGGTGGCCGAACTGGCTGCCGTCAAGGAAGCCGATCGAGCCGTCAAGGCCGCGACCAAGGCTCGCAAGAACACGGCTGCGGGCAAGAAGAGTGCGCCTCACCCGGTGCGTGCAGCGAAATCCGCTGCACGCCAATCGGCAGGCAAAGCAACTCGCCGGCGTTGATCAGCGAAGCGATGCCGCGTGCATCGCCTCAATCAGATCGGCTGCGCACAAGGGCGTCGTCGTAGAGAGGTCGGCAGCATGGCCGTGACGCCAGGTGGCCTGCCGTGCGGCGTGCAGAGCGTCGGTGCGAGAAGCCGACCAGCAGCCGCCCAGCCAGCCAGCGAGCACGTCGCCTGTGCCCGCAGTTGCCAGTGCGGCGTTGCCGGTGGCATTGATCCAAGGCACAGAGTTGGGCGACGCGATCACCGAGCCCGATCCCTTGAGAACGACCACGCATGCGAAGCGCTCAGCCAGCTGTTGTGCGGCGGCGATGCGATCGGCTTGCACGGCGTTCGTGTTGGTGTTCAGCAGGCGAGCGGCTTCCAGTGGGTGGGGCGTCAACACCGTCTCCTTGCCGTGTGAAAGCCGGGCCGTCAGCAGGTGTTGCAGCGAGGTGTCTGACGCCACGGCGTTGAGCGCATCGGCGTCCACCACCAGACGGCCTGCCGAACTCAGCAGCCGAGGCAGCACGGCGCGCACAGCATCACTTCCACCACAGCCGCAGACGATGGTGGCCTGGCTGAGTGTTTGAGCAGGCTCTTGCCACCACGAAGGCCGGAACATCAACTCCGGGCGCTGGGGGTCGAGTGCCATGGTGTCACCATCGAGAAAGTTCACATACACCCGGCCTGCGCCGGCCGCATGAGCAGCGCGCGCGGCCAGCAGCGCTGCACCCGCCATACCGGTGGCACCACCGACGACAGCAACGTCGCCGAAGCTGCCTTTGTGCTGCGCGTGCAGGCGGGTCGAGGCAGGCCCTGCTGCGGCGTTGAGTCGCGCTGTCGGTGAGGTGGAGTCAGGTTCGACGCCCAGCATGTCAAGCCACACATCGCCGGCATGGTCACGCCCCGAACCCGTGAACAGACCTGGCTTCAGAGTAAGCAAGGCCAGGGTGTGCGTGGCCACGACGCAGTGCTCGCCATGAGCTTGGCCGCTGTCTGCATTCAGACCCGAAGGCAGGTCGATGGCCAGCACCGGGCAGGTGAGGGCGTTGAACTGGCGGATCCAGTCGGCAAGGGCGGCATCCGGTGCGCGGTTGCTGCCCAGGCCCAGCAAGGCATCGATCGCGATGTCGGGCGAGTTGTTGGATGCGCGCCCGGATGAGATCGTCACGCCGGCGACTTGTGCGCGTGCCAGTGCGGCGCGTGCGTCGGCCGGCAGTCGCGCAGGATCGGCTGCGAGCGTGACCTCCACGTTCTGGCCGGCCGCGTGCAGATGAATCGCAGCTTCCAATCCGTCGCCGCCGTTGTTGCCCGGCCCACAAGAGACCCAGGCGTTTCGTGCGTGCGGACAAAGGGCTCGGGCCAGTGAGGCCACCGCGACGCCGGCGCGACGCATCAACGCATGGGCTTCAACACCGGCCAGCGCCTGCTGCTCGATCTGCCGCGAGGCCGCGACGCCATGCAGCGGCCAGTCATGATCTGCAGGAAGGATGCGGTCCATCGAGGCTGACCCTCAGCGATGCAGGCGCCCAATGCCCAGGCCTTCGACATCGATGTCCGGTGCGCGGGCGGCGATGGAGTCGGCCACCACGCGGGCCGAGCCGCAGGCTAGTGCCCAGCCACTTGATCCGTGGCCGAGGCTCAGCCACACGCCGGGCAGCCCGCTCGCACCCAGCACCGGCGGGCCATCGGGCAGCATGGGGCGGGAGCCTTTCCAGACCTGGGCCTGGGTCATGTGGGCGGCACCCGGAAACCAGTCGTTGAGCACCTTGTACAGGGTGGCGAGTGAGGCCTTGTTGTGGCGCTCGGGTCGCCCGCCCAGCTCCGCGCCGCCGGCGACGCGCACCCGCCCACCGAGGCGGCTGATGGCCACCTTGTAGCGCTCGTCCATCACCGCGGCGTGAGGGCCGAAATCAGGGTGAGCCTCGATCTTGCGCAGGGGCGCAGTGACCGAGTAGCCATGCACAGGGGCCAGTGGCAGCTTGATGCCGTGAGGCCGAAGCAAGTCGGTTGCGCCCATGGCGGCGCAAACCAGTACGGCATCGAAGCTTTCGGTTTCAGGCTCGAAGGGCGGCACGTCGGTGGCGGGGCCTTCGCGTGGGGCATCGGCATTCAGCCAATTGGACTCTTCCAGTGGCGAGTACACCTTGGTCACGCGCGGTGTCTTGCCCGGCTCGAGCGATTGGACGTTGGTGTGAAAGCGGAACGTGGCTCCGAGATGCTCGGCTTCGTCGCGCATCAGCAGGGCGAATTGGCGACAGTTGCTCACCTCGTCGTGCGCGAGATGAATGCCGGCATGCAGCTCGGCCTCGGGGTTGAGGCCGGGCTCGGCCTTGCGGCATTGCGCCGCGTCGAGCATCTCGAAACGCACGCCCATGTCGGTCAACAGTGCCAGGCCAGATTTGGCCCGAGCGGCGTCCTTGGCCGAACGCAGCAGCACGAGGTAGCCTTCGGTCCGCTCGTAATCGAGCTGCAGCGAATGGGTGAGATGACGCAGCCGCTCTTGGCTGTAGAGCGCCAGGCGATGCATGCGGGCGCGGTTGCTTCGGTAGCTGCGCTGACTGCAGGCTCGCCACCAGCGCCACATCCAGCCCAACGTGCCTGCATCCAGGCTGGGGTTGATGCGCAAGGCCGAGTGGCTGCTGAACATTTGGCTCAGAACCTGCCAAGACATGCCCGGCGCGGCCCACGGCGTCACATAGCCCGGTGCGACCACCCCAGCGTTGGCAAAACTCGTCTCGGCGGCAACGCTGCCGCGGCGCTCGAACACGGTGACTTCATGGCCATCGGCCGCCAGCTCGTACGCAGAGGTCACACCGACGATGCCGGCGCCAATCACGGCGACGCGCATCAGTGGGTCCTTTCGGTGAGAGCGCTTTCGATGGCGAGTGAGACGTCGAGCACGGCATCGTCCTGCAGGCCGTGGCTCCAGACCATCAGACCCACCGGAAACTCGCCGGCTCGATGGCAGGGCAATGAGAGGGCGCAGCCGTCAAGCATGTTGACGACAGATGGGTTGCGCAACAGCAAGGCGTTGGTGGCGAAGAAGGCTTCGTCACCGGCCAGGCTGGCGATGGTGGGGGCGACGATGGGCACGGTCGGGCTGAGCAAGGCGTCGAAGTGTTGCAGCGTCGTCGTCATGTGGGCGATCCAGTCCTTGCGGGCGTGCATCAGGGTGATGTAGTCGGCCGCACTCATGGTTTCGCCGCGGCGGATGCGTTGAGCCACCCGAGGGTCATAGTCGGATTGGCGCTGTGTGATCAGCGGCCGATGCCAAGCCCAGCTCTCGGCAGCTGAGAAACCGCCCGTGGCGTTGATCGAGGCCAGTTCGTCAAGTTGCGGCAGCGCGATGTCGTCGATGCGGGCGCCAGCCTGGCGCAGCGCAGCGAGGGAGCGCTGGAATGCCGCTGCCACGGTGGCATCCATGCCGTCGAGCAATCGTGTTGGAACGGCCAGGCGCAGCGTGCTGAGCGGGCGTCGAGCCAGCGAAACCCGCCGATCGGCCAGCACTTCATGCAGCAAGACGGCATCGCGCACCGAACGCGTGATGGCGCAGGCCGTGTCCAGCGTGGTCGACAGCGGAATGGCGCCTCCGGTGGGCGTAAGCCGCGCGGTGTTCTTGAATCCCACCAGCCCCTGCAAGGCGGCCGGGATGCGAATCGACCCGCCGGTGTCGGAGCCGAGCGCCGCCCAGGCGGCACCGCTGGCCACTGACACACCGCCGCCCGAGGTGGAGCCCCCTGGGATGCGCGGCTCAGGGTCGATGGTGAGGGTTGCCGCGTTCGGTGGTGTGCCGTGATGCGGGTTGATGCCCACGCCCGAGAAGGCGAACTCGGACATGTTGGTGTGGCCGGTGAGCGCTGCGCCGGCAGCTCGCAGACGCTCGACCGCTGGGCAGTCGCCAGCGGCTGAAGCCGCTTCGGCCAACACCCGCGATGCTGCGGTGGTCGGCTGGCCTTGCACATCGAATAAATCCTTCACGCTGACTGCGAGGCCGGCGAGGCGCGGCAAGGGGGCGCCTGCGGCGACTTGCGCATCCACGGCTGCTGCTGCGGCACGTGTCTGGGTATCGAATCGGCGGATGTAGGTGTGGGCGTTGACGGAGCCATGGGCACTGGCGAGGCTTGTAAGCAGCGCATCTGTTGCTGTGAGCCGGCCTTGGAGGATGGCATTGCGGGCGGCGGTCAGGTCGTTCGTCATGGGTGGGTGAGAAGGCCTGCTATACTCCGCGGGTTTACCTGAATGCCACTCGTGTCGAGCTGGCGTCGGTCAACAAATCGCGAATTTGGCTGTTTAAAGGTGTTGCTAGGCTTCGAAAGAGGTCGCCGCAATTCAGGCCGAATTCTAGAACCAACCTTTGGAGTTCTCATGTCAGTCACCATGCGTGAAATGCTGGAAGCCGGCGTCCATTTCGGGCACCAAACCCGCTTCTGGAACCCGAAGATGGCCCCGTACATCTACGGCCATCGCAACAAGATCCACATCATCAACCTCGAGAAGACGCAGCCGCTCTTCACCGACGCGATGAAGTTCATTCGCCAGCTTGCGTCCAAGCGCGGCACCATCCTGATGATCGGCACCAAGCGCCAGGCCCGCGAAGTCATTTCGCAAGAAGCCAAGCGCGCTGGCATGCCCTATGTCGACCAGCGCTGGCTGGGCGGCATGCTGACCAACTTCAAGACCGTCAAGGGCTCGCTGAAGAAGCTGAAGGACATGCAGGCTCAGATCGAGTCGGGCACCGAGATCCGCATCAAGAAGGAGGCGCTGCTGTTCCAGCGCGACCTGGCCAAGCTCGAAAAAGACATTGGCGGCATTCAAGACATGAATGCACTGCCTGATGCGCTGTTCGTCATCGACGTGGGTTACCACAAGATCGCCGTCGCCGAAGCCAAGAAGCTCGGCATTCCGGTGATCGGCGTGGTCGACTCCAACCACTCGCCCGAAGGCATCGATTACGTGATCCCGGGCAATGACGACTCGTCCAAGGCCGTGGCGTTGTATGCCCGCGCTGTGGCCGATGCCGTGCTCGAAGGCAAGGCCAACGCCACGAACGACGTGGTGCAGGCTGTGTCTGCCGAAGGCGACGAGTTCGTGGAAGTCAGCGAAAACGCCTGAGCCAGCGCCCCGCTTCACCCTCGCGGTGAGCACAGAAAGGGGCTGCTTCAGCCCCTTTTTTTCAACCCATGATTCTGCGGGCAGCCTGCGCTGTCCCGCCCCAAGCCAAAGGAGATTTTGAATGGCTGCAATTACCGCAAGCATGGTCGCTGAGCTGCGCGCCAAGACCGACGCGCCGATGATGGAATGCAAGAAGGCACTGACCGAAGCCGAAGGCGACTTCGACAAGGCGGAAGAACTCCTGCGCGTCAAGCTCGGTAGCAAGGCAGGCAAGGCCGCCTCGCGCGTGACCGCCGAGGGCGTGGTCGCTGCGGCTGTCGAAGGCACGACCGGTGCGCTGGTCGAAGTCAATTGCGAAACCGACTTCGTCTCGAAGAACGACGATTTCCTGGCCTTCTCGAAGGCTGTGGCCGAGCTGGTTGCCAAGAGCAATCCGGCGGACGTGACGGCTCTGTCGGCGCTGCCGCTGTCGCAAGCCGGCTTCGGCCCGACGGTGGAAGACGTGCGCAAGGGCCTGATCGGCAAGATCGGCGAAAACATCTCCATTCGCCGCTTCCAGCGCTATGCGAACGGCGGCAAGCTCGCCAGCTACCTGCACGGCACGCGCATTGGCGTGATCGTGGAATTCACCGGTGACGACGTGGCCGCCAAAGACGTGGCCATGCACGTGGCCGCAATGAAGCCGGTGTCGCTGTCCGCCTCCGACGTGCCTGCCACGCTGATCGAAAAAGAGCGCTCGGTTGCAGCGCTGAAGGCTGCCGAATCGGGCAAGCCGGCAGACATCGTCACCAAGATGGTCGAAGGCTCGGTGACCAAGTACCTGAAGGAAGTCAGCCTGTTCAACCAGGTCTTCGTGAAGGCCGCCGATGGCAAGCAGACTGTCGAGCAGCACCTGAAGGCTGCGAAGACCGAGGTCAAGGCGTTCACGCTGTACGTGGTGGGCGAAGGCATCGAGAAGAAGGTCGACGACTTCGCCGCTGAAGTGGCGGCGCAAGTGGCCGCTGCCAAGGGCGGTTGAGCTCTCAGGGCAAGGCTTTCGGGCCTTGCCTTCGCGGCTAGACTTCAGCGCAAAGCAGTCATTGACCACAAGTCAACCACACGGAGAAAACCGCATGCCCGCTTACAAGCGCATCCTGCTCAAGCTTTCTGGCGAAGCCCTGATGGGCGATGACGCCTATGGCATCAACCGCGCGACCATCGTCCGCATGGTGCGAGAGATCCAGGAAGTGACGCAGCTGGGGTGCGAAGTCGCCGTGGTGATCGGTGGCGGCAACATCTTCCGCGGCGTGGCCGGCGGTTCGGTGGGCATGGACCGCGCCACCGCCGACTACATGGGCATGCTGGCCACCGTGATGAACGCCTTGGCCCTGGCTGACACCATGCGCCAGGAAGGCATGACCGCACGCGTGATGTCAGCCATCGGCATCGAGCAGGTGGTCGAGCCTTATGTACGGCCCAAGGCGCTGCAATACCTCGAAGAAGGCAAGGTCGTGGTGTTTGCCGCCGGCACGGGCAACCCGTTCTTCACCACCGACACGGCCGCTGCGCTGCGTGGCGCGGAGATCGGTGCTGAGATCGTGCTCAAGGCCACCAAGGTCGATGGCGTGTACACCGCCGACCCCAAGAAAGACCCGAGCGCCACCCGCTACACGCGGGTCAGTTTCGACGAAGCCATCACGCGCAACCTGCAGGTGCTGGACGCGACCGCTTTCGCGCTGTGCCGCGACCAGAAGCTGCCGATCAAGGTGTTCAGCATCTTCAAGGCGGGCGCATTGAAACGCGTGGTGATGGGCGAGGACGAGGGCACGCTCGTCCACGTTTGATCAGAGGAGCAGCAACATGAGCATTGCAGACATCCGCAAGACGGCCGAACAGAAGATGGCCAAGTCGATCGAATCCTTCAAGGGCGAACTGCAGAAGATCCGCACCGGACGTGCGCACCCCGGCATCCTTGACCAGGTGCAGGTGGACTACTACGGTTCAATGGTGCCCATCAGCCAGGTGGCCAACGTGACGCTGCTCGACGCGCGCACCATCAGCGTCCAGCCCTGGGAAAAGGGCATGGGTCCGAAGATCGAGAAGGCCATCCGCGAGTCCGACCTCGGCCTGAACCCCGCGGCGCAAGGTGACTTGCTGCGCGTGCCGATGCCCGCCTTGACCGAAGAGCGGCGGCGCGAGCTGACCAAGATCGTTCGCGGCGCCGGCGAAGACGCCAAGATCGCCGTGCGCAACCTGCGCCGCGATGGCAACGACCAAGCCAAGAAGCTGCTGAAGGACAAGGAAATCACCGAAGACGATGAGCGCCGCTCGCTCGATGAAGTGCAGAAACTCACCGACCGGGTGATCGCCGAGATCGACCGCATGATCTCCGCCAAGGAAGCGGAGATCATGGCCGTCTGAGACGGCCTTGCGCATCCCGTTTGCCAACTCTCAACTGACCTTCGCCGTGGGCTCGAATTCACAGGTTCCACGTCACATTGCTATCGTCATGGATGGCAACGGGCGCTGGGCCAAGAAGCGTTTCATGCCTCGCGTCGTCGGCCACAAGCACGGGATGGACGCGCTGGTGGGTGTGGTCCGTGCCTGTGCTGACCGCGGCGTCGAGTACCTCACGGTTTTCGCTTTTTCTTCCGAGAACTGGAAACGACCGACCGAGGAAGTGTCGGCGCTGATGAACCTGGTGCTGGTCGGTTTGTCGCGGTACCAGGAAAAGCTCTCTGAAGAAGGCGTGCGAATCCTGTTCGTCGGCGATCGTTCTCACCTCTCCGACAAGGTGCGCGCTGCGTTGGAAGGCGCAGAGAAGGCCACGGCGGGCAACGGCCGCATCACGCTGTCGGTGGCGTTCGACTATGGTGGCCGGTGGGACATCGTGCAGGCCAGTCGCCAAGCCATCGAAGCAGGCGTGTCGGCTTCGCAGCTTGATGAAGCCACCCTCAGCCGCTTCATGGCCATGAGCTTTGCACCGGATCCGGATCTGTTCATCCGCACCGGTGGCGAGGTGCGCATCAGCAATTTCCTGCTCTGGCAAGCGGCCTATTCGGAGCTCTACTTCAGCGATTGCCTCTGGCCAGATTTCGGTGAGGCCGAGCTCGATGCGGCTCTGGCCGACTACGCTCGACGCGAGCGGCGCTTCGGCTTGGTCCAGCCCGCCGAGGCCAAGGCCTGACGATGCTGAAGCAGCGTATCGCGACGGCTCTGGTGCTATTGGCCGTGTTGCTGCCCGCACTCTTTGCCTCCACGGCCTGGCCGTTTGCGTTGCTGATGCTCCTGATGGCTGGCGCAGCGGCGTGGGAGTGGGCTCGGCTCAATTCGGCCTCATCGGTCGCGGCAGTGATCATGGGAGCGGCCGTGGCTGCCGCCTGCGGGCTGGCCTTGTGGGCCGGCTGGGTGCGCGTCGGCCCCAGCCTCGCGTGGTGGCTGGCGTTCGGCGTGTGGGTCCTGGGCGGCGCGCTCGCGCTGAAGGTGGGGCCGGGCGCGTGGCACACCTTGCCGCGCGTGGCCCGCTGGGTGCTGGGTCTGGCGGCGGTGTGGACCGCCTGGCTGGCTTTGTCGAGCGCCAAGGCCACGGGCATCAACTTCATTCTGTCGATCTTCTGCCTCGTGTGGATGGCCGACATCGCGGCCTATTTTGGCGGCAGAGCCTTCGGCCGCCGCAAGCTGGCTCTGGCCATCAGCCCTGGCAAGAGCTGGGAAGGTGTGTGGAGCGGCATGGTGGGCGTGCAGGTGCTGGCGTTTGCTTGGATCCAGGCCGATCGCTATTGGCAGCTGGGCACCGCGGATTCTCTGAGTCTCTTTTCCGTGCTGTTGAATCGCTTGGGGGTTGCAGGCCTGGTGCTGACGCTGGTGTTCCTCAGCGCGATGAGCGTGGTGGGTGATTTGGTGGAGTCGCTGGTGAAGCGCAGCGCTGGGGCCAAGGACAGCAGCGGCCTGCTGCCCGGCCACGGTGGCGTGCTCGATCGGGTCGATGCGCTGTTGCCGGTCTTTCCCATTGCCATGGCGCTTTGCACGCTTTGACATCTTCCATGACTGACTTGTCCCTGGCTCGACAGCGCGTCTGCATCCTCGGTTCGACTGGCAGCGTCGGCGCGAACACGCTCGACGTGATGTCGCGCCATCGTCATCGATACGAGGTTTTTGCGCTGAGTGCGCACAGCCGGGTGGACACCTTGCTGGCACAGTGCATCGAATGGCAGCCGCGCTTTGCCGTGGTACCGCAGGCAAAGCAAGCCAAGCTGCTTCGCGATGGCGTGCGCGCTGCCGGCTTGCGCACCGAGGTGCTGGAAGGCGCTGCATCGCTGTCGCTGGTCGCTGAGCACCCCGAGGTGGATGCCGTGATGGCATCGATCGTCGGTGCCGCCGGGCTTCAGCCCTGCATGGCGGCGGCCCGCGCAGGCAAGCGTCTGCTGCTGGCCAACAAGGAAGCGCTGGTCGTGGGTGGCGCGCTCTTCATGCAGGCGGTGCGCGAGGGTGGCGCCACGCTGCTGCCAATCGACAGCGAACACTCGGCGATCTTTCAGTGCCTGCCAGAAGACCGCGGTACCTGGCGCGATCGCATCGACCACATCGTGTTGACCGCCTCCGGCGGGCCGTTTCGCCAGCGCGACCCGGCAAGCCTTCGCAGCGTGACACCGGACGAGGCCTGTGCGCACCCGAACTGGGTGATGGGCCGCAAGATCTCGGTCGACTCGGCCACGATGGTGAACAAGGCACTCGAAGTCATCGAGGCGCGCTGGTTGTTCGACCTCACGCCCGAGCAGATTCGCGTGGTCATCCACCCGCAAAGCATCATCCACTCGATGGTGGTGTGTAAAGACAACTCGGTGCTGGCGCAACTCGGCACACCCGACATGCGCGTGCCGATCGCTTATGGGTTGTCGTTTCCCGAGCGCATCGAATCGGGTGCTGCAGCCCTCGATTTCACTCGGCTGGCCAGTCTGCACTTCGAGCCTGCCGACCTCGTTCGCTACCCAGGCCTGCAGCTCGCCTGGGACACCTTGCGCGGGCCCGAAGGCAGTACCGCGGTGCTGAATGCCGCGAACGAAGTGGCGGTGGCTGCATTTTTGGCTGGAACCATCCGCTTCGATCAGATTCACAGTGTCAATGCACGCATCCTGGAAGCCGTCACCCCCGCACCCGATGCCTGCCGTTCCGTGGATGGTTTGCTGGCGCTCGATGCGCAAGCCCGGCAACGGGCCGACAGCCTCGTGACGGAATTGCGCCGATGATCATCACCGCCCTGGCCTTCGTGCTCACGCTCGGCGTGCTCATCGTGATCCATGAGTATGGCCACTACCGTGTGGCAGTGGCCTGCGGGGTCAAGGTTTTGCGTTTCTCCGTGGGCTTCGGCAAGGTCATCTGGCGCCGCCAGGCTACGCCCAACAGCACCGAGTTCGTGATTTCGGCGCTGCCTCTGGGGGGCTACGTGCGCATGCTTGACGAGCGCGAAGGCCCGGTCGCCCCACACGAACTGGCCTCGGCGTTCAACCGCAAGCCCTTGTGGCAACGGACCGCTGTCGTCGCTGCCGGGCCCATTGCCAATCTGCTGCTGGCCGTCCTGCTTTATGCGGCGCAGCACTGGATCGGTGTCGACGAACCCAAAGCCCGACTCGGCGCGCCGGTGGCGGCCAGCTTGGCAGACCGAGCCGGACTGCGCTCAGGCGATTGGGTGCGCGCGTATTCGTACGACGGCTCGCAGTGGGACGACATCCGCTCGCTGACGGACCTGCGCTGGCAGGTGACCCAATCCGTGCTGCGCGGGCAACGGCTGCAATTGATGGTCAGCGATGGGGAAGGGCGTGGCCAGCATGTCGTCGAGATGGAACTCGACAGCCTGGGCGCCAAGGACATCGACGCCAAGCTGATGTTGAGCATCGGTCTCGGCGCACCCTACCGAGGCGACGAGCCGGTGCTGGGCTCCCTCAAGCCCGATGGCGCGGGTGCCAAGGCCGGCCTGAAAGCAGGCGACTTGGTGCTCAGCATCGACGGCACCGCCATAAGAAGCATTGACCAGCTCTTCGAGCTGATCCGCAACAGCGTCAACCGCAGCGAAACGGGTCCGCTGCACTGGCAGGTTCAGCGCGCAGGCCGCGTGCTCGACATCGACGTGCGGCCGGCGGTGGTGATGGATGGCGACAAGCGCATCGGTCGCATCGGAGCCGACCTCGGCAAGTCGATCGAGATGGTGACCGTGTCCTACGGCCCGCTGGAAGGTCTGTCGCAGGCCGTCTCGCGCACCTGGGATGTTTCGAGCCTCACGCTGCGCATGCTCGGCCGCATGTTGATCGGCCAGGCCTCGCTGAAGAACCTCAGCGGGCCGCTCACCATCGCCGACTATGCAGGGCAGTCGGTGCGGCTGGGGCTGGCGTATTACCTGGGTTTTCTTGCGGTGGTGAGTGTGAGCCTGGGTGTGCTCAACCTGCTGCCGCTCCCAGTGCTCGATGGTGGACACCTGATGTATTATCTTTTCGAAGCGGTGACAGGGCAGCCTCTCTCGGATGCGTGGCTCGAGCGGCTGCAGCGCGGTGGAGTGGCCATCATGCTCATGATGACGTCACTCGCTCTCTACAACGATGTGGCCCGCCTCCTGGGCCTGCACTGAATACTGCATGCGCACTCTCCCTGTCTCGTCTCCCCCCCGCTCGTCCTTTCTGCGCCCCACTGTTCTCTGGATCGCGCTTGCAGCTGCTTTGCAGGCGGGATCTGCCTGGGCCGTGACGCCGTTTGTCCTGAAGGACATCCGGGTCGAAGGCCTGCAGCGTTCTGATGCGGGCACGGTGTTCGCCTCGCTGCCGTTCCGCATCGGCGACACCTACAACGACGAGAAGGGCGCGGCCGCCTTGCGCGCGCTGTTCGCGACCGGCCTGTTCAAGGACGTGCGTGTCGAGGTCGACGGCGACGTGGTGGTGGTGATCGTCGACGAGCGCTCGGTCATCGCCAACATCGACTTCGTCGGCCTGAAGGAATTCGACAAGGACGTGCTGATCAAGTCCCTCAAGGACTTCGGCATCGGCGAAGGCCTGCCCTTCGACAAGGCGCTGGCCGACCGCGCCGAGCAAGAACTCAAGCGTCAGTACCTCACCCGCAGCCTCTACGGCGCCGAGGTGGTGACGACCGTCACGCCGCAAGAGCGCAACCGCGTGAACGTGACTTTCACGATCACCGAAGGCGGGGCATCGCACATAAGCGAGATCCGCATCCAGGGCAACAAGGCTTTCTCGGAGAGCACCCTCAAGGGCTTGTTCGATCTGAACGACGGCGGCTGGCTCAATTGGTACACCAAGGCTGACCGCTACTCGCGCACCAAGCTCACGGCCGACCTCGAAACACTGCGCGCGTACTACCTGAACCGTGGGTACCTGGAGTTCACGGTCGAGTCGACGCAGGTGACCATCTCGCCGGATAAGCAAGACATCACGCTCACCATCACGGTCAAGGAAGGCCAGCCCTATACCGTCACCGGCGTGAAGCTCGAGGGCGAGTACCTCGGCAAGGAAGAAGAGTTCAAGTCCCTCGTGACCATCCGCCCGGGCGAACCCTATCGTGCCGAGGCCGTGACGGTCACGAGCAAGGCCTTCACCGATCGCTTCGGTACCTACGGCTATGCGTTTGCACGCGTGGATTCCCGCCCCGAGATCGACCGTGCCACTGGGCAGGTGGTGGTGGTGATGGTGGCCGACCCGCAGCGGCGTGTGTACGTCCGACGCATCAACGTGGCAGGCAACAGCCGTACTCGCGACGAAGTGGTGCGGCGCGAGTTTCGCCAGTTCGAATCTTCGTGGTACGACGGCCAGCGCATCAAGCTGTCGCGCGACCGGGTCGACCGCCTGGGCTATTTCAAGGAAGTGAATGTCGAGACCAATGAGGTGCCGGGTGCGCCAGACCAGGTCGACCTGACGTTCACGGTGGTTGAAAAGCCGACGGGCAACCTGTCGATCGGTGCCGGTTTTTCGAGCGCTGACAAGCTGGCACTGTCGGCCTCGATCCGGCAAGACAATGTGTTCGGCACCGGCAACTACCTGGGCATCGATGTCAACACCAGCCGGTCCGCGCGGACCCTGGTGGTGAGCGCCGTGGACCCGTACTTCACGATCGACGGCATCTCGCGGGCCTTCGACGTTTATTACCGGACCCAGAAGCCGATCAACAGCCAGGGCGAGGAATACGAACTCGTGACACCCGGCGCCTCGGTGCGCTTCGGGGTGCCGTTCAGCGAGTACGACACCGTGTTCTTCGGCATTGGCTATGAGAGCACCAAGATTCGTGGCGCCGGCAGCTTGCCCAACAACTACGTCATCCAGATTGCCAACTTCGGTTCGACGAGCAGTTCGGTGCCGGTGACCATCGCCTGGACACGTGATGGGCGAGACAGCGCACTGGTGCCGAACGCCGGGCGTTTTCAGCGCGTCAACACGGAGTGGGGTATCGGCGGCGACACCCGCTATCTGCGGACCAACCTGCAGTACCAGGAGTATTGGCCGCTGACAAAGAAATACACCTTCGCCATCAATGCAGAAGTGGGCTATGGCCGCGGCTTGTTGGGTCGGCCGTACCCGATCTTCAAGAACTTCTATGGCGGCGGCCTGGGCACTGTGCGGGGCTTCGACCAGGGTTCGCTCGGCCCGGTGGATGTACTCGGCGGCTACACCGGCGGCACCAGGCGCCTCAACATCAACAGCGAGTTGTACCTGCCGGTGCCGGGCGCCGGCAACGACCGCACCTTGCGGATATTCGCGTATGTCGATGCCGGCAATGTGTGGGGCGACATCAAGCCGAATTACCCGGATCCGCTGCGCGTCTCGGCCGGTCTCGGCCTGAGTTGGGTGTCGCCTGTGGGGCCTCTGAAGCTCAGCTACGGCAAGCCGCTGCAGTATCTGTCAACGGATAGAATCCAGCGTTTGCAATTCCAGATCGGGACCGCGTTCTAATGAACAGCTCATTTATCAAGTCCATGGTGTGCGCTGCCTTTCTGGCAGCGGCGGCATTGAGCGCGCAAGCGCAGGAAATGAAGATCGGCTACGTCAACAGCGACAAGGTGTTGCGCGATGCCATTCCGGCCCGCGCGGCGCAGACCAAGATCGAAGCCGAGTTCAGCAAGCGCGACAAGGACCTCACCGACTTGTCGGTCAAGCTCAAGGCCGCTGCCGACAAGCTCGAGAAAGAAGCGCCCACGTTGGCCGAGTCCGAGCGCGTGCGCCGCCAACGCGAACTGGTCGATCAGGACCGTGAGATCCAGCGCAAGCGCCGCGAGTTTCAAGAAGACCTGAGCCAGCGCAAGAACGAAGAGCTGGCTGCCGTGGTCGACCGCGCCAACAAGGTCATCAAGCAAATCTTCGATCAGGAGAAATACGACCTGATCGTCCAGGAAGTCATCTTCGCCAGCCCGCGCATCGACATCACCGACAAGGTGATCAAGGCGCTCAACGCCCAGGGCGGCAAGTGACGCGGTGGCTGAGGCCACACTGGGTGAAATCGCCGCCCATCTTGGCGGCGAACTGATCGGCGATCCGGGCCTGCGCGTCACCCGGGTCGGCCCCTTGGAAGGTGCAACGCCTTCCACCATCTCGTTTCTCTCCAATCCGCGGTACCAGTCCCAGCTCGCGTCCACGCAAGCGGGTTGTGTGATCGTCGGACCCGCGATGCGCGATGCTGCCGTTTTGCGCGGCGCCACGCTGGTCGCCGCAGACCCTTATTTGTGCTTTGCCAAGCTGACCCAGTGGTGGGCGGCAAGAACACGCCCACCGGTCGCACCGGGCATCCATCCCAGCGCTGTCGTCGATGGCAGCGCCATCATTGCGTCAACGGCCAGCATCGGGCCGATGGTCGTGATAGAGGCTGGAGCCAAGGTGGGCGAAGGCGCAGTCATCGGCGCTCACGGCTTCGTGGGAGAGGGGTCGAGCGTCGGCAACGGTACTCGGCTCGCACCACGGGTCACGCTGATGCGCGGCTGCCATGTCGGTGAGCGCGGCATTGTGCACAGCGGAGTGGTCATCGGTGCGGACGGCTTTGGTTTTGCCCCCACGCCGCAGGGCTACGAAAAAATCGAGCAGCTCGGTGGCGTGCAGATCGGCAACGACGTGGAAATCGGCGCCAACACCTGCATCGACCGCGGTGCGCTGGACGACACCGTGATCGAAGACGGCGTCAAGCTCGACAACCAGATCCAGGTGGGCCACAACGTGCGCATTGGTGCCTACACGGCGATTGCGGGCTGCGTAGGGGTGGCGGGCAGCACGACCATCGGCAAGCGTTGCACGATAGGCGGGGCCGCCATGATCGTGGGCCACATCACCATCGCCGATGGTGTGAACATCTCGGCGGGCACCTTGGTGTCCCACTCGCTGCACAAGCCAGGAACCTACAGCGGCACCTTCCCCATGGATGACAATGCGACCTGGGAGAAAAATGCAGCGACCTTGCGCCAGCTGTATACGTTGAGAAACCGCCTGCGGGCCCTGGAAAAAAAGACAAGCTGACCATGATCGACATCCACCAGATACTGAAGATATTGCCGCACCGCTACCCGATCCTGCTGGTGGATCGCGTGGTGTCGCTCGAGAAGAACAAGCACATCCTGGCGCTCAAGAACGTCAGCATCAACGAGCCGTATTTCAACGGGCACTTCCCGCATCGGCCCGTGATGCCTGGCGTGCTGATGATCGAGGCGCTGGCGCAGGCCGCGGCCATCCTGGCGATCGAGACGCTTGGGATCACGCTCGACGACCAGACCGTCTTCTACTTTGCAGGCATCGACGCGGCCCGCTTCAAGCGTCCGGTCGAGCCGGGCGATCAGCTGATGTTGGACGTGACACTGGACCGCATGAAGGCCGGCGTCTGCAAGTTCAAAGCACGCGGCTTGGTGGGTGAGGAAGTGGCTGTCGAAGCCGACCTGACCTGCACCATGCGCCGCATCGCCTGATTCAACGGAGCTTCGGGCCATGGCCAGCATTCACCCAACCGCCATCGTCGATCCCCAGGCCGAGCTCGCTAACTCGGTAAGCGTGGGGCCCTACGCCGTGATCGGCCCCCATGTGCGCGTGGGCGAAGACACGACGATCGGCGCCCATTGCGTGATCGAAGGCCACACCACCATCGGCCGCGACAACCGCATCTTCCAGTTCACGTCGATCGGCGCCGATCCGCAGGACAAGAAGTACGCGGGCGAGCCGACCGAGCTGCGCATCGGCGACCGCAATACGATCCGCGAGTTCTGCACCTTCAACATCGGCACGGTGCAGGACGGCGGTGTGACGCGCATTGGCGACGACAACTGGATCATGGCCTACGTGCACATCGCGCACGACTGCCAGGTCGGCAACGACACCATCCTGGCCAACAACGCGACGCTCGCGGGCCACGTGCATCTGGGCGACCACGTGTTCATCGGCGGGCTCACCGGTGTGCACCAGTTCGTCAAGATTGGTGCGCACGCGATGGCCGGTTTCTCGAGCGCGGTGACGCAAGACGTACCGCCCTTCATGACCGTCGACGGCAACCCGCTCGAGGTGCGCGGCTTCAACGCCGTGGGCCTGCGCCGCCGCGGCTTCGACGCCGAGCGGCTGGCTGCCGTCAAGCAGATGCACCGGCTGCTGTACCGATCGGGGCTGACGTTCGACGAGTCGCGCGCGGCGATCACCGCGCTTGCCGACGAGATGCCCCACGCGGCGGCCGATGTGGCACTGATGAGCGCGTTCCTCGCGCAGGCCACGCGCGGCATCGCCCGCTGAGTGATGCCGGGCGCATTCCCTCGGCTGGGCATGGTCGCCGGCGAGGCCTCGGGCGATCTGTTGGCCGGGCTGTTGCTCGGTGGCCTGAAGGCTCGCTGGCCCGAACTGCAGTCGTTCGGCATCGGCGGTCCGAAGATGGCCGTGCACGGCTTCGAGGCCTGGTGGCCGCACGAGAAGCTGGCTGTTCGCGGCTACGCAGAGGTGCTGCGCCACTACCGTGAGCTGGTCGGCATCCGCAATCAGCTGGGCGATCGGCTGCTGCGTGAGCGGCCCGATGCCTTCATCGGCGTGGACGCACCCGATTTCAATCTCGGGCTTGAGACGCGGCTGAAGGCGCAAGGCACCAAGACCATCCACTTCATCAGCCCGTCGATCTGGGCGTGGCGCGGCAAGCGCATCGAGAAGATTCGCGCGGCGGCAGATCACGTGCTGTGCATCTTTCCGTTCGAACCCGCCATCTATGCGCAACATGGCATCGCGGCCAGCTACGTGGGTCACCCGCTGGCCGATGCCATTCCGCTCGAAGTGCCGAGAAACGCCAGCCGTTTGCGTCTGGGCCTGCCGGCCGACGCGCAGGTCGTTGCCTTGCTGCCGGGGAGCCGCCGCTCTGAAATCGAATACATCGCGCCCCGGTTGTTGGCGGCAGCCGAGGTGATGAAGCGCGAACGGCCGGCCTTGCATTTCATCTTGCCGATCGTGCCGGGTTTGCGAGGGCTGGTTGAACCCATGCTCGCCCAGAATGCGCCATCGGCCCAGGTGGCCCTGCTCGATGGGCAGTCGCACGATGCCTTGGCGGCCTGCGACGTGACGCTGATTGCCAGCGGCACCGCCACCCTGGAGGCTGCGCTCTTCAAGCGGCCGATGGTGATCGCGTACGCGATGCACTGGATCAGCTGGCAGATGATGAAGCGCATGCGTTATCAGCCCTGGGTGGGCCTGCCCAACATTCTGCTGGGCGAATTCGCCGTGCCTGAGTTCTTGCAAGATGAAGCCACGCCGCAGAAACTAGCGCGGGCAGCATTCGACTGGCTGGACAATCCGGACGGCTGCACTGCACTGAGCCATCGCTTCACGACCCTGCACCAGCAACTGCGTTGCAACACCGCCCAAGCCGCCACCGATGCGATCGAGAAAATCTTCCGTGCCTGAGCAACTGGGCTTGCGTTTCGACGCCATCGGACTCATCGCCGGCGTTGACGAAGCCGGCCGCGGGCCACTGGCCGGGCCGGTGGTGGCTGCCGCCGTCATCTTGGACGAGCTGAAGCCCATCAAGGGGTTGAACGACTCCAAGAAGTTGTCGCCATCCACGCGCGAGCGCCTGTTCGACGAGATTCGCGCCAAGGCCTTGTGCTGCGCGATTGCCGAGGCCTCGGTCGAAGAGATCGACACGCTCAATATCCTGCAAGCCACCATGCTGGCCATGCGCCGTGCCGTCGAGGGGCTGAGGCTCAAGCCCAGCAAGGTGCTGGTCGATGGCAATCGCCTGCCGGTGCTGCGGATTGCCGCTGAAGCAATCGTCCAGGGCGACGCGAAGGTGAAGGCCATTTCGGCCGCGTCCATCCTGGCCAAGGTGCACCGCGACCGCTTGTGCCTGCTGCTGCACGAGCAGCATCCTCACTACGGATTCGACGAGCACAAGGGCTACCCGACACCGGAGCATCTGGCCGCATTGCGCATGCACGGCGCATGTGCCCACCATCGCCGTTCGTTTGCACCGGTGCGCGAGGTTTTGGTCAGGGTGAACTGAGAGGGTGTGAACGAAATGATCTATGACGCCAGTCTGGTTGCGAGGATACGCGCTTCAGCCAGCCAGACCCATGCAACCGGGGCCCAGCCTGAACGGTCGTGGTGCGCCATGAGGCGGCGTGCG